>TARA_B100000674_G_scaffold462411_1_pt1 | contig 57830 bp, 56 predicted proteins | sample TARA_B100000674 | Tara Oceans TARA_B100000674 (sample SAMEA2622759) | marine metagenome | biome: marine biome (ENVO:00000447); feature: surface water layer (ENVO:00002042); material: "saline water (ENVO:00002010), including plankton (ENVO:xxxxxxxx)" | depth 5 m | reverse complement strand
GGCTGGAGCTCGAGGCCGCGGGAGTCGACTACGATAAACGCGGGATCAAGGTTGACGCGCGGTTGCGGACGTCAAATAAGAAGGTCTTCGCCATAGGCGATGTGGTCGGCAGCCACCAGTTCACCCATGTTGCCGGTTACCACGCCGGAATCGTGCTCCGGAACGTGCTTTTCCGTCTACCCGCCAAAGTCGACTATTCGGCAATGCCATGGGTTACCTATACCGATCCGGAAATCGCGCATGTCGGGATGACTGAAAAACAGGCGCGGGAAGCGCACGGCGATATCCGCGTGCTGCGGCACCCGTTTGCCGAAAACGACCGCGCCCAAGCCGAACGCGATACCGACGGTTTTGCCAAAATCGTCACGACCGCCAAGGGCGTGATGGTCGGAGCGTCGATCGTCGGGCCGCATGCGGGTGAACTGATTCAGCCTTATATCCTGCCGATCCAGAAGAAGATGAAGATCGGCGCGGTGGCGGGACTGATCATTCCCTACCCGACGCTGGGCGAAGTGAACAAGCGGGCGGCCGGCAGCTTTTACACATCAAAGCTGTTTAGTGAGAAAACGAAAAAAATTGTCCGTTTTCTTCTCAAACTGGGATGATGTTTTCGCCCTGTTTCAATTTCGGCGCACGGGTTCACAACTAGTTGAGAAAGTGTGAGGGTTCTTTGCACTGTTTGAATACAGCAACCCCCATCTAAATCGTTGGACGGAGGAAATCCTCACGACTTCCCGGGTTTCCATATCGTCAATGGGCGAATTTCAGATGATCAAGAAAATAGTCATCACCCGAGGCGTCGTTGTTCTTGCCGCCGGTACCGCGGCTCTCCCGGCCGCATTGGCCACGGTCTTTCCATCGCCCGAGAACTGATACGCGGCCACCGCGGCGGCGTGTCTCTGGAAAGCACAGGCGAAGAAGGCAGGGTGTCCGTCCTCAATTTTCCAGTTGAGAAGAAACACGAACGCACGCGGTTTTCCCGGACAGCTACGATCCGGATCGGCCCGCCAATGCGGCGGAGTAGGTCGTTGCACCTGACCATCCGACCGGTTATCTATGACACCGTCACACATGATCGACAGCGGAACGAATTATGACCAATTTCTCGAACTGGATTCTTGGCTTTTGTGCCGCCGTAATGGGTCTTGGCGGATTGTTCGTTGCCTCCCATGCTGGATACGGCGTTGGATATTACGGTGGACTGGCGGTTTTCGTCTTTGCCGTTCTATTCGTTTTCTTTCTGATCCGCACTACGCTTGATCACGAGGAGCCGGGCCACTAATCCGGTTTACGGTCTTCCAGCCGGGCAAGCCAAACGGCTGCCGCGCCGCCCGCCGCCGACAGAGCAATCATCGCGTAGAACGCGCCGCCGCTGTATCCTTCGTACAACCAGCCGGTCACCATCATCATCAGCCCCATCACAAGGCCGATCGCAAAGCCAGAGTAAAGGCTCTGTGCAGATGCCGACATATGCTCCGGCACGGTCCGAAGCATATGGTGCATGGCTGCCAGATGGGCAGCCCCGAAAGTCAGGCCGTGTAGCCACTGGGTTGCGAACAGTGTCGTGACATCCGCGGTTCCGGCGAGGACCGCCCAACGGACGATCCCGGCAACAGCGGCGATCCACATCAGCCGGATCGGGCTCAGCCGCACGACGACCGCGCCGGAAAATGCGAACAGGATGATCTCCGCGATCACGCCTTCGGCCCAAAGCGCGCCGATCACGTCGTCCGAAATACCGGCGGCGCGCCAGTGGATCGTGCCGAACACGTACAACACCGCATGGCTCGATTGCAGCAGGCTGACGGCGGCAATGAACACTAGGAATTTTTTCTGCCGCATCAGGGCAAGCGCGGGAAACCGAACACGCTGCACTGACGCGGGATCGCGGGCGGGACGTTTCGGCAGGCCGAAGCCGGCGATGAAGGCCGCGATCATGGCGGCAACGATCATCCAGAGAATGGCGGCATCGCCGGTTTTCTCCACCATCCAGCCACCGGCATAGGCGGCGAGGATGAACGTGATGGACCCCCAAAGCCGGACTCGGCCATAATCGAACCCGTGCTCGACCGAGGCGCGCGATGCTAAATTTTCCCCAAGCGGGATCAACGCCATGAACATGGCGCTTGCCATGATGTTGACGACGAACAGCATCCAGAACCCGTCCGCGATACCGAACAGGGCATAAGTGATGACGCCGCCGCCCGCCGAGATCATAATAATCATTCGATGGGCGCCGGACCGGTCGGCGAAATGCGCAATGAAGGGATTTGCGAAGGCCCGGATCCAGACCCCGACCGACAGGATCAGGCTGATCTCTGCCGCGTCCAGGCCACGGAATGCGAGCCACGCGGGCCAGAATGGCAGATGAATGCCGACGGCGAGAAATATCGCGGCGTAATAAAAGGAAAAACGGGTGGCCATGCTGTGGTCGGGTTTAGCACGCAGCCGTCAAATCGGCATCGCTATTCGTAGGTGTCCCAATTCTTAGTCGCTGTTCAGAAAATCGACCCGTTTGGTGTTTATGACGAAACCATTGCCGTCGGCGAAAAATACCCAAGTTACGTGTGCTGAAAATATGCATTGTTCGTCGCGCCGATACTCGACGAACAACAGATTTGCCCTGGCCGTCAGCATATCTGTGACCGCGTCGTCGAGCGGCGGGGCGAAATTCAATGGTTTTCCGAGCTCAATCCCCGCACATCGGCGCTGGTTGTCGTCGACATGCAGAACACGTTCTGTCTGCCGGACGTGCCTAGCGAAGTACCGACGGCGCGCGAGATCGTACCGACCATCAACGACTTGGCGGCTCGGGTTCGCGACCTGGGCGTACCCGTGATCTGGGTGCTGCACATCAATACGGAGGCCGATGGCGTCAGCGATTGGGAAGTGTTTTCACACATGTCGTCCGGAGTCCCGCCATAAAGAAAAGATGGTCGACACTCTTGCGCCCGAAAACCAGAAGGTTTGGGACGATTTGATCGTTCACGAGGACGATCCGGTTATCATCAAGAACCGCTAACGCGCATTTGCGCAGGTTCGTTCAACCTCGAACGCGTTTTGCTCAGCCAGGGGATCGATACAATTCTTGTCGGCGGCGCCAAGATGAATGTTCGCTGCGACCCCACCGCGCGCAACGCGATGATGCTCGATTTCAAGTCCGTCATGGTTTCGGATTGCTGCGAGACTCCGTCGGATGACGAGCACTTGGCGTCGCTGGAAACGTTTATCCAGCAGTACGGCGAAGTAATGACATCAAACGAGGTGATGGATAGGATGTTAGGTCGCAGCGACACCGCGGTCGACGAATAAGACCCACGATTCGATCCGTTTCTTTGTGTCGCCGCCAGCTAGCCTAGATCGCTTGAGGCGTCCATGCTATCGGACAGGCAACTTGATTGGATAAGGGACAACCATGCCAGCCAAGACTATCAAGGTGGACAGCGCCGCGGAGGCGTATCTGACTGTATTGAAAGACCGTGGTGTCGACTATCTGTTCGGCAATGCCGGCACCGATTTTCCGTCGATCATCGAAGGTCTCTCCAAGTCGCTGACTGGCGAAGGTAGCGCGCCCACGCCGGTCACCGTCCCGCATGAAAATCTTGGGGTCGCGATGGCGCACGGCTTCTACGTATCGACCGGGCGCATGGCCGCCGTGATGGTGCATGTGAATGTTGGCACCGCCAATGCGATCTGCGGCATCATGAATGCGGCGCGGGAAAACGTGCCGATACTGATGACGTCGGGCCGCACACCGCTGACCGAAGAGGGCTACGACGGTTCGCGTTCCCTTTATATCCACTGGGGCCAAGAAATGTTCGACCAGGCCGGCGTGCTACGCGAAATGGTCAAATGGGATTACGAACTGCGTAACACCAAGCAGATCGAAACGATCGTCGATCGCGCGGTGAGTGTTGCAATGTCCGAGCCGCGGGGCCCGGTGTATCTGTCGCTGCCGCGTGAAGTCCTCGCCGAGGACCCGGGCGAGTTCATTTTCCAGTCACCGACCCGGCGCGCCCCTGCACATGGCGCTGCGCCCGATCCGGTGGCCCTCGATGAAGCGGCGGAAATGCTGGCCGCGGCGAAGAATCCGCTGATCATCACAGCCAGCATGGGACAGAACCGGGCTGCAGTACCTGCACTGGAGTCGCTCGCGGAACGCTATGCGCTGCCGGTGATCACTTACCGGCCACGCTATGTGAACATCTCGTCAGACCATCCCATGCACATGGGCTACGAGCCAGGCGCCTACCTGCCGAACGTTGACGCCGTCCTCGTCGTCGATTGCGACGTGCCGTGGATACCCTCCCTGCACGAGCTCAACCCCGATGCAAAGGTCGTTCATATCGGCAGCGATCCGCATTTCGAGAACTACCCGGTTCGCGGCTTTCCGTGTGATCTTGCCATTCGTGCGAGTGCCGGGACGGCACTTCCGCAGCTCGAAGAGGCCATGTCGAGCCGGGAGAAATCCGCAAAAGACCGGATCGATGCACGGCGCAAGAAAATCGCCGATATCAAGGGCGACCAGGCAGCCGCCAATCAAGCGCGTATCGAGAAGATCGCGTCCGGTGGTGCCGCCATGGACAATGCCTGGGTAGCGCACTGCCTCAGTCACCTGAAGGAAGACGAAGACGTCTTGGTTTCCGAGTCCCAGTTGGCGCTGGGGAACCTGTCGCTGCGAAATCCCGGCACGTTTTTCGGTACCAGTCCGGCCGGCGGACTTGGCTGGGGACTTGGTGCCGGGATCGGGGTCAAGCTCGGCGACCGCGACAGGCGTGTCTGGAACGTGGTCGGCGATGGGTCTTATATGTTCGGAAATCCGACGCCCGCGCATTTCGTCTCCTCCGCCTACGATCTGCCGGTGTTGACCGTTATCATGAACAACAAGATGTGGGGGTCGGTCCGGAAGGCGACGCTTGGCCTGTACCCGGAAGGCGCCGCGTCCAGCGCCAACCAGGCACCGCTGACCTATCTCGACCCTGCGCCGGAATATCACAAGATTGTCGAGGCCTCCGATGGTTACGGCGAGGAGGTTAAAGACCCGGCCGACTTGCTCGCCGCATTGGAACGCGGCATGAAGGCGGTCGATATCGACGGAAAAACGGCGGTCATCAACGTTCACACCACCTATAACGATGCCGCCGCCAAGGCGGATGCTGTACGCTGATGTCGTTTCCCGCCGATGCGCTGAACGCGCAGCTTGAAAAACTGGCAGCGCATCCCTTCTACCAGGACCGGGTGCCCGCCAGCATCGCCAATGCGGCGGACTTCGCTGCCAACGTGCCGTTGATGGGCCGGTCTGATCTTGTCGCGGAAATGACGAAGCCCGGCTACGGTGCGTTTGGTGGCAGTAAACCGGTGCGCGTGAACCTCAGCCCCATGGGGCCGTCGTTGGTGCCGGCGATGCAGACCGTGGGCGATCTGGAAAACCTGATCGCCGCCGCGCGGACGCATCTCGATGCCTGCGGGATTGGGCCGGGCGACGTATGCGCCGTGACGTTCGGCTATCACCTGTTCGTTGCCGGTCTTTTCTATCAGTCGCAGATGGAATCCCATGGCGTCGCCTGCATTCCGCTGGGCCCGGGCGAGGCCGAACGCACTGTTGAGGTCTGCGCCCAGCACAATGTTACGGTACTTGCGGGCAACCCGTCGTTTTCGCTGAAGCTGATTGAGGCCGGGCTGACGCCGCCCAAGGTATTCTTTGCCGGTGGCGAGGCGTTTACGGGGAATCCGGCCCTGTATGGCGCTGTCCGCGACGCAATGCCGGATACCATTCTGGTGGACTCTTTCTCGCTATCGGAATTTTTACCCGTGGCCCGGACGTTTCCCGGCGGCGAGGGGGTGCATGTTTTTGACGAACTCGTCTACGCGGAGGTGATCGAGCCGTCGACCGGCGAGCCGGTGGATGACGGCGAGCGCGGCGAACTCGTGCTGACCCACCTGAAAAAAGAAGCCCAGCCATTGCTGCGCTATCGTACCGGCGACCTGACGGTGCGCCGGACAACGGCGCCGGTTCACGGCCGGACGGTTAGCCTGCCGCGTGTCGTGTTCGGGCGCACCGACGATATGGTGAAGGTGAAGGGTGTCAAGGTATATCCGTCCGAAATCCGCAGCGTGCTGCTGGGTCTTGACGGGCCGACCGGCGGATACCGGCTGACCGTGTCCGGCAAGGACGGCGGCGGCGACCGGCTGGCATTAGCGCTTGAAGGACGCGGCGACGACGATGTATTGGAGGAAATCGCGAGACGATTTAAGAGCCAGACATTGATTTCGGCCGACGAAATCACGTTTGAAGAAAAACTCGAAGAGGCCCACGCGGTGGTGGACACGCGGGAACAAAAGACACGGGAGAAGAAACTATGACCGATTCGCCCTGGCGACTGATCGTCGACGAGAACTCCTATGCAGATTTTTCTGTCTCGGTGTCACCCGCCGTCGAAAAAGCGGTGGTGAACGGTGACGCGCCGCCTACGATCTTCCTCAACGTTTTCGACCGAGACTCCATCACCATCGGCGTAAACGAAGACCCGGAGCAGGTGCTGGATCTCGAGTTCTGCCGTAGCAACAACATCGATTTCCGGCGCCGAGTAAACGGCGGCGGGGCGATCTACACCGGAACCGGGTCCGCGTTCATGGTCTACTACGTGCCGACATCGCACCCCGACGTGCCTGAAACGACGGCTGAGGCTTTCCCCAAAATTCTGACCGCCTTTGCCGAAACGCTGACCGAACGGTTCGGTTTCCCCGCCGAATACCGGCCTCTGAACGACGTACAGGTCGAAGGCCGCAAGCTTGTCCCGACATCCCTGAAAATCGAGAACGGCGTTATGACGTTCCGTTTCGTCGTCAACGTTAAAGAGATGAACACCGAGGTCGCGGGCGCCGCGATGCCGATGCCGCCCGAAAAAGTGCAAGACAAGGTGCACAAGGATCTGCAATCGCGGTTTACTTGCCTAGAACGCGAAGCAAATCGAGATATCTCGACCGACGACCTGGAACAGATGGCGCGGGCCGCCGTAGCGCATGCGTTCAGCAATCCCGATCTCGAGTTCGGCGAACTGACTGAAGCCGAACGAAAATATGCGGAGGAATTTCGCGCCGAGTACGATAATGACGGTTGGCTATTCGGTAAATCCGAACGCAATCGGTTCCGTGCTGATACACAGCCCGGCGACACTGTCGGTTACGGTCGCGAAAAAGCGGTCGGCGGCATGCTTTGGGCGACGCTGGCGGTACGAGATGGCAAGGTGAATCACGCGATCCTAAACGGCGACTGGCATCCACGGCCGATAGAGTCCGTCGGCTGGCTGGAAGACGCCCTTGATGGTGTCGAGGCCACTGAGGGCGCGATACGCGAAGCGGTGTCGTCGTTCATGGGCCGCGACGAGGTTGAATTCGCCAGCGTCGAGATCGAAAATCTTATGGCAGCGTTCGGAAAGGCGCTTGCCGATCAGAAGACGGTTGGCTGACCCCGACCCGGACCCGCTGCCTAGCGAAGGTGGAGCTTACGCGCTTTATTTCGACATTCACGCCCCGGTCGTCCTGCGGATCCCAAGGCTTGAAAATCCGCACCTCGATCCCGGCACTTATGTATATGCAGGCAGCGCTTATGCACCCGGTGGTATTTGCGCCCGCGTGACGCGTTATCTCCGCGAGGACAAAACCCCGCACTGGAACGTGGATCATCTCAGCGCACAGTTGAGATGCTCAAAGGTCGAAACCTGCCCGAGAGCGAGGGAGTGCGACCTGATCGCCGACCTCTCAGCGACCGGTGCGGACATACCCATCCCCGGACTTGGAAGTTCGGATTTCAGAACCTGCGTGTCGCATCGGGTGCGCCTTGCCGGGGGGTAGCAAAACGGCAATATTGCCGCCGGGTCAATTAAGGGAATACAAGGACATGGGTGCCGTAAATATCGACCGCCGGGATGACGGTATCGCGCGCGTCGCGATCAATCGTACGGAAAAGCGCAACGCACTTAACGATGAGGTGCGGCACACCCTGATCGCCGAACTAACGGGTCTGTTGCGGGACGATGCGGTGCATGCCCTGGTACTTACCGGCGAAGGCGGCCATTTCTGTGCCGGGGGCGATATCGCCAGCATGGAAGGACTAGATTCCAAAGGCGCCCGTGCGCGGATGAAGGACAATCACACAATTGTCCGACTGATCGCCGAAGCCGAGAAACCCGTTGTCACTGCAATCGAGGGATTCGCCGTCGGAGCCGGTGCTGGGCTCGCGATGCTTGGCGATACCGCCGTCATATCGGAAGGCGGGACCATCGGATTTCCGTTTTTCCGGGTCGGCCTGATCCCGGATTACGGCATCCTGCATACCCTGCCCCGCCGGGCGGGCGGAGCCAGGGCGCGCCAGCTTCTGCTGTATGCCAAAATGGTGAAAGCGCCCGATGCGGTCGCATGGGGATTAGCTGACGAATTGGTGGCTGACGGCAAGGCCGAGGAAAAGGCGGTCGAGCGGGCGCTCGAATTGGCGCAGATGCCGCCGTTCGCTTTTGCCATCGCTAAGCAGCAGCTCGGTCTTGCCCCGGTAAAGCTGGACGAAGCGCTGGAAATGGAGGCATTGGCGCAGGCAGGGTGCTTCGGCGCCGACGAATTTCTCGAGGGTTCCACCGCGTTTCTCGAAAAGCGCAGCCCTGTTTTCAGGAAATAGCCGATGAAGCCGCAGACCTTCCGTACCCGTATCACGGACTTGTTCGGGATCGATCATCCAATCGTGTGCGGCGGGATGATGTGGCTGGCAGATGCCGAATACGTCTCCGCCGTGGCACGCGCGGGGTGTATCGGTTTCATTACGCCCCGGTCGTTTCCGACACCGGAGGATTTCCGCGAACAGCTGCGCAAGGCGCATGACTTGTCCGACGGCAGGCCATTCGGCGTGAACCTATATATTTCGGCCCGTCCCGAATCCAATCAACTGCTCCAGACGTTTCTCGATATCTCCATCGAAGAAGGTGTGAAATTCGTCGAGACGGCTGGGTTTTCGCCCAAGGAATTTATCCCAAAGATCAAAGACGCCGGCATCACAGTGATGCACAAATGCACGACGTTGCGCCACGCCCTGTCGGCCCAGAAAGCGGGTGTCGACGCGATCGCGATCCTCGGCGCCGAAGCCGGGGGACACCCGGGGATGGATATGATCGGTACCATGGTGCAGGGCGCGATCGTGCCGCAGGAACTGAGTGTGCCGGTCGTGCTGGCGGGTGGCATGGGTACCGGGCGCCAACTGGTCGCCTGCCTGTCGCTGGGTGCCGAGGGCATGCTAATTGCCACGCGCATGGTTGTCGCTGAGGAGATCTGGGCGCACGAGAACTATAAGAAACGCCTCGCCGAACTCGGACCGGACGGCACCAAAATCATCATGTCGATTTTCGGCGACAATTCGCGGGTGATCGACAACCCCTCGACTGAGGCGGTACTGGCCCTCGAAGCGGAAGGCAGCACGGATTACGAAGCCTACCGACCGCATGTGCAGGGAACTTTACAAAAAGAAGCCTATGAAGACGGCGACTGGACAAAGGGGACGATGTCGATCGGGCAATCTGTGGCCTTTGCCGGCGATATCAGGCCGGCGGGGCAGATTATCGACGGGATTGTGGAAGAGGCGACAACCGTCCGCGACCGTCTGAACGGATTTTAGAAGAGGACATACTTATGGCGCAGGATATCAACTCGCCTGATTACACCATTGGCGTCATCGGCACCGGAACCATGGGACGTGGCATTGCCCAGATCTCAGTCGTCGGTGGGTACAAGGTCAAAATGTTCGACGCGCAGGAAGGCGCTGCTGCAAAGGCCGAGGAATTCATCCACCGGATGGTCAATCGTGCGGCCGAAAAGGGTCAGATTACCGAGGGCGAAGCCGAGGCCGCCAACGGGCGTTTGGTCATCGTGAACAGCTTGTCGGAGATGGGTGATTGCAGCCTCGTGATCGAGGCCATCGTCGAGAACTTGGACGTAAAGCGCGCCGTGTTTTCCGAACTGGAAGGCATTGTCGCTGAAGATGCCATCCTTGCATCGAACACCTCGTCGCTGTCCGTAACGCAGATAGCGGCAGGCTGCGAAAAACCGGAACGGGTCGCGGGTTACCACTATTTCAACCCTGTTCCGCTGCTGAAAGTTGTTGAGGTCGTCGACGGGCAGATGACGGCTCCTTGGGTGGCTGACAAGCTAGATGCCATTGCGCGGAAATGCGGGCACGAACCGGTGCGGACGCAGGACACGCCCGGCTTTCTGGTCAATCATGCCGGGCGCGGGCTCTATACCGAAGGTGTACGTATCCTAGCTGAAGGCATCGCCGAGCCGCACCAAGTGGATGACGTGCTGCGCGAAGGCGGTGCCGGCTTTCGCATGGGGCCGTTCGAACTGATGGATACGACCGGGCTGGACGTGTCCGGCGTGGTGATGGAGTCGATTTACGAACAATTCTATCAAGAGCAGCGCTTCAAGCCGCAGGCCTTTATCCGCAACCGGATGGCTGCCGGGCTTTACGGCCGAAAGGTGGGGCAGGGGTTCTATACCTACGAGTCCAATAAGAAGATCGCGCCAGAAGAAGCCGCCGTACTGTCCGATCTGCCTGACAGCGTGTGGGTCGGTCCGGAAGGACATGACGCCGCCAAGATCCTGGCTGATTACCTACAGGATTACGTCGAGGTCGAAACCGGTGCCAAACCGTCCGCCAAGGCGATCTGCATGGTCGGGCCAATGGGCCGCGACGCGACGATGACCGCGGTCGATCTCGGCATCGAGGCGGAGCGCACCGTGGCAGTCGACACGCTGTTCGGCCTCGATGGGCGACGGACAATGATGACGACCAGCGTCACCGACGAAGGCGTGCGCGACCTGGCGCACGGCGTGCTGGCGGCGGACGGCGGCAAGGTTACCGTCATCCATGACAGCCCTGGATTCATCGCCCAACGGGTGATCGCCACGATCGTGAATATCTCGTCCGAGATCGCCCAGATGCGGATCGCGACGCCGGAAGACATAAACAAGGCAGTGATGCTCGGCCTCGCCTATCCCCAGGGACCGCTGGAATTCGGCGATACGCTGGGGGCGGTGAAAATTCACGCCATCCTGACGGCGATGCACGATTTCTATGGCGATCCGCGTTACCGCCCGAGCCCGTGGCTGACCCGCCGTGCGCGGCTCGGCATTTCGCTGATGACGCCCGAAGCATGATATACCGCGCCGTCCACCTCGCCGCCCTTTGCGCCCCGGCTGGCGGCTACGGTCGGATTCATTGAATTGGTGCCCAACCATGGCGACAGGCGCGATCTAGCACTTAATCAGTTGTTATTTCGAAATCGATTTAGAGATCGAGCCTATCACGAGGTTTCTAAGTTCACCCGTTAGAAGCTTTTAACCCTTTCGCCTCTGTTTTGCAGTTTCGCCTAATGCGTATCGAATACCGCCTGGTACTGATCCAGCCGGTCCTGGATCGCTGCTGTTTCCGCCTCTGTGGGTGCCGTCGGATCGGCGGCCGGCGGCGGGGCGCCGAATTTCAGCAGGCAGGCCATAAGCACCAGCCGCGCCTTTGTCGAGGTCAGGTTGCTGCCGCCAAGGAAGACCCCAGCGCGGCCAGAAAACCCTTCGTTGTTCCCGCGGCCGACACGGACCACCGGCATCCCACAATAGACCGCCCTTATCATCAGCGCGTTGCGTTGGGCATTCGTCATTGAGCCGTAGGGCGACTGGCCTTCGACAACGAAGCCTGCCAGTGGCGAATTGATTAGGTTGTCGTCGATCTGGGCGACGAGGTCGACTTCCCGGTCCGCGCGCGAGTCCGACGCTTCCGGGCTGTAATTGCCTTCCTTGGTGATGGTCACCTTGGGGATCGCGGCCTCGAGTAGTCGGCCATCGCCGTCCTTCACCGATATTTCGACCGCATCTATCCCTCCACCCGATTTCGTATAGCCGGTCACGCTGTCCGGCAGACGCGTGCGGTTCACGTCGGACAGATAGGTGTGCTTCGATCCGGGCAGATAGGTTAAGATCGGCGGCATACCATGGCGTACCGCGCCCAGCAATCCGCCGTGGCCGCCAGTGGCAACATAGCCGCCGGGCCGCGCCTCGCCCTTCTGCACCTCTCGCGAGGCGAAGATCTGCTGTTCCTGGATGACGACGGTGCCGGCCCGGTTTTTACCGTCGCTGTCCCGCCAGATCTCCGATGTAATGTAGTTAACCGAATCCACCAGGTTCTTCGGTCCGTCATTGCTGATTTCGCCATGGGTCCGCTGGGCGGCGTTGCCACACACGGGGAGGGTGGTGTCGAGCATAAGGTTCAGCCAGTACAGCGTTTCTTCCACCCGCGGACTGCCCTGGGTCCAGACCGCTCCCAGATAATCGCCGCTGTCCAAAATATCCTGGATGTCGTTGACCATGCGTGCCATCCAGCCGCGATGTGGCGACGTAGCGAGATGCACTGGGCGGTAGGCGAAGAAATCTCGGCCCATGACCTCCGGTTCGATGTCGCCTTCGCCCATATCGGTCCGATCGGCGGCGGCCTGCCCCCTTGTGTAGCCACCCGACGGCATGATGCGGAAGAAATCCATGTCCGCCAGTTGCGAAACCAGATTGCCAGTCCCGTCTTCGGCGATGCCGAACCGGTCGATTTCCTCGAAGATACGTGATCCGTCCGGATAATAGGCCTGGCGCGACTTCTCCGCCGGCGCACCGGGAAAGGCGCAATCGTCTTCCCAGGCGCTACCGTCGGCCTGCCGCGCCATGTAGGGCATCGGGTAAAGTCCGTCTTCCGGCGTGAGTTCAATCTTAAAGACTGGCGTGTCGCTGTCGGATTGGCGTTCGGCATGGAACGTTCTCGTGGCATCCACATACCCGTCGGGCGGGCCGTACAGATCGGCGGCATCCGCTTCCAGCGGATGGGCGCTGAACTGTTCCACGTACACGGTCACCGGCGCGGCAAGCCGTTGCGGGCGCAATACGTCGAACCGTGCCTCGCTGCCGTCCGGGTTGGTTTTGGGTGGCAATCCGTGCATTGCCCTCGCTTTGTTGCTGGTGACGAGCGGCGGGGAATTGCTGATCGTGGCATTGGCGCCGGAAAGGTAGGCGATGCGTGGTTTGCCGGTCATCGTCGGGTCTCCCTGTTTAGACGACACTACCCTAAATCATTTACCTTTGCTGCGGTATGATTACGGCCTGACCACTTTGTGTGCTGGCAATTACCGGTTGGCAGACATATCTTCCGCGGGGAGACATGGAGTGCTTGGCAATGCGCTTGCGAAAAATTCAAGCCCTCGTTCTGGCTGCCGCGGTGTTGTTTTTGTCGGCGGACTCCGCCGAGGCCGCGCCCGTGCCGCGCCAGATGAACTGGGAAGATCTAGCCCCGGCTTCCAATGAGCCCATCGAGGATCCGCTGGAACATATGGATCCCTATATTACTGCCGATCTTTACGGCATCTACTCCGCCATTCGTCAGAAGGAAACCGGTTTTTTGTCCGCGGTGAGTCCCGAGTACGAAGATGCCATGGAAGCGAAATACCGGCTGCAAAAGCGGGGCGTGGAAGTTGAGAAACTTATGCGGCAGCTGGAAACGGTGGAAGCTGAGGCCCGCCGCCTGGAAGAGAAGATGGTCCATTCTCTAGATGGTCAGTTCGTAAAAATTCCAGGTTACGCTCTACCGATCGAATTCGATGGCGTAGCGGTTCAGGAATTCCTTCTGGTGCCGTATATCGGTGCTTGCATCCATGTGCCGCCACCGCCCAGGAACCAGATGGTCTTCGTCAAACTCTCGGAGCCCTTCTTTGTAAAAAGCCTGTTCGAGCCGGTATGGATCACGGGCCGAATTACGGTCAAAAACACAGAGAAAATGCTGCCGGTCTCGGACGGAAAAATCCCCGTCTCTGCCGGTTATACGATCGAAAGCGCGATCGTCGAACCATACAAGGAGTAGGGAAGAAAGGCGCTGGAAATAATGCTCTAAGTCGATTGTGTTATGTTATAACGTCGTTCATAAATACAAGGTTACCTACATTGGAGACTGTTTCTAAATGAACTGCGACCTTCCTCATTTCCGAAAGACGACTGCCGCTATTTTCTGTTCTCTGATGTTTGCCGGCGCTTCTCCGTCGGCTCTTTCCGCCGACCGCCATCACGATGCCCACGAACACGGGGTCAGCAAGCTCAACCTCGTCATCGAGGGAAAACGGCTGGAGATGGAACTCGAATCTCCGGGGTCGGATATCGTCGGTTTCGAGCATGCGCCCGCCACCGATGCAGACAGAAAGGCGATAGTCGAAGCGGCTGAGCGCCTTAAGGCTGGCGCCGCTCTGTTCGTTACGTCCGCTGCCGCAGGATGCAAATTGCAATCGGCTGAAATCGAGGCGCCTGAGGCGGAAAAAAGGGAAAAGCATCACGGGCATGGTCACGGTCACGGCAAGGATAAGCACGGCCACCATAACGACAAAGCCGATGAAGAAACCCACTCTGAATTTCATGCGCATTACCGGTATGTCTGCGACCATCCGGAGAAGCTGTCCCATATCGATGCGAAATTCTTCGCTGTCTTTCCACGCGCGAGGGAGATCGACGTCCGAGCAGTTACACCCGAAAATCAGTTCCGGCGGGAATTGACAGCAGGGAACGCGCGCCTGACTCTCTAGCGGTTTAAAATCGCGGAGAAATGACCTGCCATGGGACTGGCGGTAGAACTTAACGACATCGTTTACCGGTGGCGCAGGGATCGCCCGGTTGTTCTCGATATCCCCGAGTTTTCTGTTCCTGTTGGCGAAAAGCTTTTCATCGCCGGCCCCAGCGGCAGTGGAAAAACGACCCTGCTCAATCTGTTGGGCGGGGTCGACTTGCCCGAACGGGGCGAAATGACGATCCTCGGCGAACGGCTCGATCTGCTGTCAGCCAACCGCCGGGACAAATTTCGCGCCGACCGCATCGGCTTCATTTTTCAGCAGTTTAATCTGGTGCCGTATCTTTCGGTTGTCGACAACGTGCTTCTGCCGTGCCGGTTTTCGGCCCCGCGCCTTGCCCGCGCATCGGACGCCGCGAACGAGGCAAGGCGTTTGCTGGGAGCCATGGATCTTCCGGTTGACGATCTGACCCGCCGTCCCGTTGCCGATCTGAGCGTCGGCCAGCAGCAACGGGTAGCGGCTGCCCGCGCCCTGATCGGCAGGCCGGACCTAATCATTACAGACGAACCGACATCGTCGCTCGACGAAGAAGCGCGCCGCGCGTTTCTCGATCTTCTGTTCGCGGAAGTGCAATCGGCCGGTCAGACGCTGATATTCGTGAGCCACGACAGCCGACTTGCCGACGCGTTCGACCGGACAATGGCCCTGGCCGACGTGAACCGTGCTTCGGTGCTGGAAACTGTATGATCCCGGTCTTCCGCCTCGCCGCGAAAAGCCTCGCCAGCCGCCGGGTGACGGTTTTGCTGACCGTTTTTGCGATTTCCGTCAGCGTGTCGCTGCTACTCGGCGTCGAACGCTTGCGCACAGAGGCGCGTGCGAGTTTCTCGAACACGGTATCCGGCACCGATCTTATCGTCGGCGCACGCAGCGGATCGGTGCCCCTGCTGCTGTACTCCGTGTTCCGGATTGGGAATGCGACGAACAATATTTCCTGGCGCAGCTACCAGGATATTGCCGCCAATCCGGATGTTGCATGGACGATCCCGGTATCGCTGGGCGATTCCCATCGCGGTTTCCGTGTGCTTGGTACGAATACCGACTACTTCCGCCATTTCCGCTACGCCCGCACGCGGACTCTGGAATTTGCCGCCGGTAAACCGTTCGACGACGTGTTCGACGCCGTGCTGGGGGCGCAGGTGGCATCTGCCCTAGGTTACAACGTTGGCCACAGTATCGTGATCGACCACGGCGTCGGTAGTGTCGGTTTTGCCAGTCACAAGGACAAACCGTTCCGCGTGTCCGGGATCCTGAAGCGAACCGGCACGCCGGTAGACCAGACCGTGCATGTTAGCCTGGCCGGGATCGAGGCGATCCATATCGACTGGCGGTCGGGACGGCCGATACCCGGTCTCAGCATCGATGCCGAACGTGTCCGACGGATGAACCTGCAGCCAGAGGCCATCACGGCGTTTTTCGTTGGCCTGAAATCGCGGTTCGACACGTTCGAGATGCAGCGGCGGGTGAACACCTATGCTGACGAACCGATGCTGGCGATCCTGCCCGGTGTGGCGTTGCACGAATTGTGGTCGCTGATGGGGACGGCGGAAAGCGCCTTGTCGATCATCACCATATTCATCGTCATGGCCGGCCTGATCGGTATGGTGACAATGCTGATGTCGAGTCTCAATGAACGGCGCCGCGAAATGGCGATATTGCGATCTGTCGGCGCGCGGCCGCATCATGTCTTCTCGCTTTTCGTCCTCGAGGCCGCGTTCGTGTCCGTTCTCGGTGCCGTTTTGGGAGTAATATTGCTCTATGCAGGTATGATTACAGTCCTGCCGGTAATCGAATCCCGCTATGGTCTGTTCATTCCGATCAATCCGCTGTCGATCAACGAATGGATGTATCTTGGTGCGGTTGTCGCGGCCGGGATATTGGCCGGTATAGCTCCCGCGATTGCGGCGGTGCGCATGTCTCTGGCCGACGGCATGGTGGTCCGGAGCTAGTCGCAGCGCGCGATCACCACATCAGCTGCCCGCCGTTTGGATGAACGATCTGACCTGTCATATAGGCTGACCGGTCGCTAAGCAGAAAATCGAGAACGGCCGAGACTTCTTCTGGCTGGCCCAGACGGCCGACGGGGAGTTTGTCCGCCAGCATCAGGCGGGCATCCTCATACTCCTGCGGCGACCGTCCTGACTGCAGGATTGGCGTGTCGATCGGCCCTGGTCCGAGGGCATTGATGCGGATATTGTGCGGAGCGAACTCCAGCGCAATGCTTTTGGTCAGAGAATAGATCGCCGATTTCGCCGCCATATAGGCGGCTGCCGCGGGAACGGCCATCACCGCAAAATCGGACGACATGTTGACGATGACCCCTTTGTTTGCGGCGACCATGTCGGGCAGAACGGCTTGGCAGCACAGGAATGTTCCCTTCACGTGGATGTTCATCATCCGGTCCCAATGGTCCTCCGAGATGTCGCATACTATGCCGCGGATATAAATCCCGGCGGCAAAGAACGCCTTGTCGACCGATCCCACATCTTTTTCGATACGCCCCTTCATTGACGTCACTGATGCCTTGTCGCTTACGTCGACCGGTATTGCTCTCGCCGAGCCGCCATCGGCCTCGATCATCGAAACCGTTTCCGCGGCGCTATCCGCATTTAAGTCGGCGGCGATAACATGCATGCCTCTCGCCATCCGGAGAGCCGCGGCACGGCCGATACCGCTGCCCGCCCCCGTTATCAGGATATTTTCTTTATCCGCCATCAGAACAACCCCGCTCCGCCGTTGACACGAATGTCCTGACCGGTGACGAAGCTGGCATCGTCGCTCAAGAGGAAGGACGCAGCTTCAACCATGTCTTCCGGCATGCCGATCCGCCCCAGCGGTATGTCGTCGCCCTTGGCGAACAGATCTGCCTCCGCCATGACCCGCCTTGGCATCGCTGTGTCCGCAATGCCGGGAGAGACCACGTTTGCGCGAATGCCGGCCCGGGCATGATCCAGCGCCAATGCCCTGCATAGGCCGAGCACGCCGCCCTTGGTCGCGGCATAGGCAGCGCTGTTCATCGCCCCGCGCCGCGCGATCAGCGACGAAAACATCACGATGCTGCCCGATCCCTGTTCTAGCATCGCTGGCAGCACGGCCTGGCAGGCCAGCAGCGTTCCTTTCAGATTGATGTTCAGGTGATCGTCCCAGTCGTCCTCAGCGATTTCCAGAAACGGTGCGGTTCGGTATATCGCCGCGCAGGTCGAAAGGCCGGCAATCCGGTCGCCCCATCCTGCGGCTTCCGCGGCAGCTTCTGCCAGTGCATCGGCGTCTCGAACGTCCAACTGATGGAAGGCGAGATTGTCATCATTGACGCCTGCTAGGTCGCCTGGCGCGATATCCCAAGCCAACACCCGATAGTTTTCGGCCAGCAGTTTTCGTGCCAGGCCGAGGCCAATGCCGCTGCCTGCGCCGGTGACTATCATGGTTTCCATGGGATTGAATTCCTGTTTCCTGAGGTGTTCGGATTTAACCAAAATCTATGCGTCCGCGCATCCCCGTGTCGACGCCGTATCTGAGTTCAAAAAGCCTGACGATTCGGGTTGAAGGGGTTGAATCAAACGGTGGGGCGGATACATTGCGCCTGTATCGCATCGGAGAGGTCAGGGCTGTCCGGACACCGCGAAATGTCCGGTTCGTCTGCCCGCATCCGCCGCAGAATTCCTTGGCCAAACCCGTCTGCGCGACCTCGCGCCGGCCAGAATGAAGACCGCGTCTTGCCAGAAGCAGAAAACATCGATCACGCCCAGCTCGCCAACGCAATCCGCGCGCTGTCCATGGATGCGGTTCAGGCCGCGAATTCCGGTCATCCCGGTATGCCGATGGGCGCTGCCGACATGGCGACGGTCCTTTTTACTCGGTATCTAAAATACGACCCGGCCGAACCCGACTGGGCTGACCGCGACCGTTTCGTGTTGTCCGCCGGGCACGGTTCGATGTTGCTGTATTCGCTGCTCTATCTCACGGGCTACGCGGATATGACCATCGACCAGATAAAGAATTTCCGCCAGTGGGGATCGAGAACCGCGGGCCATCCCGAATACGGGGAAGCTGGCGGTATAGAGATGACCACCGGGCCGCTGGGGCAGGGCATTTCCACCGCGGTTGGCATGGCCATCGCCGAACGGTCGATGAACGCGCGTTACGGCGACGACCTGGTCGATCACCGCACCTGGGTGATCGCATCCGATGGCGACCTGATGGAAGGTATCAGTCACGAGGCGGCGTCGCTTGCCGGACACATGAAGCTCGGCCGACTAATCGTGTTTTACGACGACAACGAAATTTCCATCGACGGCGGCACTGAAATGTCGCTGTCTGACGATGCACTTGGCCGGTTCGAGGCCTATGGCTGGCACGCTCAGCGTTGCGATGGCCACAGCCCGGATTCGCTGTCCGCCGCGATCGATGCGGCCCTCGCCTCCGATCAGCCGTCGATCATCGCGTGCCGTACGACCATCGGCTATGGCGCGCCGACCAAGGCTGGCACGTCCGGTTCGCACGGCGCTCCGCTGGGCGATGAAGAGATCGCGTCGACGCGTGAAGCGCTGAACTGGCCGCATGATCCGTTCGTCGTCCCCAATGACATCATTTCGGCTTGGCGTGAGGCGGGAGGGCGCGGCGCCGAAGCGCGCAAGGACTGGTCGGGCCGGCTCATGAAATCTGAAAAACGGCAGGATTTCGAGCGTGCCATGGCAGGCGATCTGCCGGTGGGATGGGAAAATTCTGTTATTTCTGCGAAGAAAGACTTCTCCGAAGAGGCATCCAAGTTGGCAACCCGCGCGTCATCAGGCAAGACGCTGGACCAGATCACGCCTGCCGTTCCCGAAATGATCGGCGGATCCGCAGACCTGACCGGGTCGAACAATACGAAGGCCTCCGGGTTCGAAGGTCTTCTGCCCCCCGACTACGCAGGGCGTTACATGTATTACGGCGTGCGCGAGCACGGCATGGCGGCGGCGATGAACGGCATGGCGCTGCACGGGGGCGTCATTCCGTATTCCGGCACTTTCCTAATCTTTTCCGACTACCTGCGCCCGTCACTGCGGCTGGCCGCCCTGATGGGTGTACGTGCGATCCACGTGCTGACCCACGATTCCATCGGCCTCGGCGAGGACGGACCGACGCATCAGCCGGTCGAACACATGGCGGCGCTGAGGGCGATGCCAAACGTCAACGTTTTCCGTCCCGCCGACGCGGTCGAAGTCGCGGAATGCTGGCAACTCGCACTTGAAAACAAGAGTGGGCCGTCAGTTCTGGCACTGACCCGTCAGGGGCTGCCGACGCTGCGTACCGATCACACAGACGAAAATCTCTCCGTAAACGGCGCTTATGTCTTGGCCGAGGCGGATGGCGATCGTGCGGCGACGATCTTGGCAACCGGGTCCGAAGTCGAAATTGCGATGACAGCACGGGAGACCCTGCAGGCTGACGGCGTGCCAACGGCGGTGGTTTCCATGCCCTGTTGGGAGCTTTTCGCAACGCAGGACGATGCCTATCAGGCGTCGGTGCTGGGTGATGGCGTCCGGGTCGGAGTTGAAGCGGCAATACAATTCGGTTGGGAACAGTGGATCGGACCCACGGGCGGTTTCGTCGGCATGAAAAGCTTCGGTGCTTCGGCACCCGCCGGTACGCTCTACGAAAAATTCGGTATCACAGCGGATGCCGTGGCTGCTGTGGTGAAGGAACGGCTCTAAAGCGGCCGGTTTCGGCCATACATACAGTGAAACGCAAACAGTGCGGTAATCGGAGGATTTAGAATGGCAGTTCGAGTTGCAATCAATGGCTTTGGCCGCATCGGGCGGCTGACGCTGCGTGCAGCACTGGAGTCCGGGCGCAAAGACATGGAATTCGTGGCGATCAATGATCTCGGCCCGACCGAGATGAACGCGCTGTTGCTGCAACGCGACACCACGCACGGACCGCTACCGAACAAGGTGAAAGCGACCGCCACCGGTATAAATGCTGGAAATGGCGTGATGAAGGTATTTTCCGAACGCGACCCGGAGAAACTGCCCTGGGACAAACTCGGTGTCGATGTCGTGCTCGAATGCACGGGTATCTTCACCAAGCGGGAGATGGCTGAAAAGCATCTAAAGGCGGGTGCTAAGAAAGTGCTGATTTCCGCCCCCGGCACTGGTGAAGACCTGACGGTCGTCTACGGCGTCAACGATCACAAGCTGCGCAAGTCGCATACCGTCGTGTCCAATGCGTCGTGCACGACCAATTGCCTGGCCCCGGTCGCCGCCGTTATGCACAAGGCCTTCACTATTCAGCAGGGCTACATGACGACGATCCACGCCTATACCGGCGATCAGCGCATCCTCGACACCCTGCACAGCGATCCGCGCCGTGCCCGTGCCGCCGGCCAGTCGATGATTCCGACATCCACCGGTGCCGCCAAGGCAGTCGGCCTTGTGCTGCCGGAACTGAACGGCAAGTTGGACGGCACATCCATCCGCGTGCCGACGCCGAATGTCTCGGTGATCGATTTCACCTTCATTCCGAAGAAAAAGACCACGGTGGAAGCGGTGAATGCCGCGGCCGTGAAGGCGTCAAATTCAAATCGCTTGAAGGGCATTCTGAACATCAATGAAGCGCCGCTGGTCTCGTCCGACTTCAATCACGATCCCGCTTCGTCGACCTTTGACGTCACCCAGACTCAGGTGGTCGGCGGCAAACTGGTCCGTGTCGTGAGCTGGTATGACAATGAATGGGGTTTTTCTAACCGCATGCTGGATACTGCAGCGGCGATGGGCAAGCTCAAATAGGCTGTTGAGACCACCCGGCGAGACGGGTCTTCGGGCCTCTTCAGGATGTGGCCGAATTGCAAAATCCCTCACCTTGAGGAGACCCGTTAGGGTCGTCCCGAAGGGTGGGGGATTTTTTCGTAGAAGGACAGAACACCCATGTTCAAAACCATCGACGAGTACGACGTTTCCGGCAAAAAAATTTTTGTCCGTGCCGATCTGAACGTACCCATGCGGGATGGCCAGGTCACCGATGCGACCCGTCTGGAGAGACTTGCGCCGACGCTTACAGAACTTGTCGACAAGGGGGCTGTCGTGGTCGTAGCCTCCCATTTCGGCCGTCCTGCGGGCGAACGCAATCCGGAAATGTCGCTGGCGCCGCTGGCCGGACCGTTATCGGGCGTGCTTGGTGGACGCAACGTCGCCTTCGCAGACGATTGTATCGGCCCGGACGCGAAGAAAGTGGTCGCTGCTGCGAAAGAAGGCGACATCGTCCTACTCGAAAACCTGCGTTTCCACGCAGGCGAAGAGGCCAACGATAGCGCATTCGCAAGCGAGCTGGCGCTGCTAGCTGATCTCTACGTGAACGATGCCTTTTCCGCAGCGCATCGGGCACACGCTTCGACCGCGGCACTCGCCAGACTTTTACCTGCGGCGGCGGGCCGCCTAATGCAGGCGGAGCTCGAAGCACTGGATGCGGCACTCGGCAATCCGGAACGCCCTGTTGGCGCCATTGTCGGTGGCGCCAAAATCTCCACTAAGCTCAACCTGCTGGGCAACCTGGTCGAGAAGGTCGACATGTTGGCAATCGGCGGGGCGATGGCGAATACGTTTCTCCATGCGCTTGGCACTGACGTCGGCAAATCGCTGTGCGAGTACGAAATGGCGGATACCGCTTTGCAGATTCTCGGCCGAGCCGACGAGGCAGGATGTCAGGTCATCCTGCCGTCCGATGCCGCCGTATCTGCTGAATTCGCCGAAGGCGCCCCCAGCCAGGTCGTTCCGACTACCGCAATCCCCGCTGACATGATGATGCTCGATGTTGGCCCTGGCAGCGCCAATTCGTTGGCTGCAAAGCTGGGTGAGTTGAGAACGCTCGTCTGGAACGGCCCGCTCGGCGCGTTTGAGATCCCGCCCTTCGACGCTGGGACCGTGATGGTGGCGAAAGTGGCAGCCGATCTGACCCGGTCCGGTTCGCTGAAGACGGTCGCCGGCGGTGGCGATACCGTGGCGGCGATGGCTGCGGCCGATGTACTCGACGAATTGTCCTATGTATCGACCGCGGGCGGCGCTTTTCTCGAATGGCTGGAAGGCAAGGAACTACCCGGCGTCAAGGCGCTGGACTAGGGTCTAACTCTTTGTATTTTCGATAATAAACGCGTCGATCTCAGCATCCGTCATAGCACCCGGGAACATTTCGGCACGCATTCTGACGCGTTGGACGCTGATGTCGCGGATGGCGTCCTTCATGCGCGCTAGATCGTCGTCCGTTTTGATAAGTTCGACGCAGATCTTTGCCTGTTCGGCATAGTGATCCTTCTCGTCGTCGAAGATGATCTCCATCGCCTTGGCCGTCATATCGTTGACGGTATTGCCCGACAGCTTGGCGCCTTCGCGAAACAGGCGCGCGCCACCGCCTTCGGTAAAGCCGACGGCCGCCCGGGTCAGTTCGTCGTCAACATAGCCCCGACGCAGGTCGCCCAGCTTCTTTTCTTCCGGCAGCTGCACTGTATCCTCGGCACTTATTTTCCGGCCCATTACGTGCTCGAGGATATCGGCCAGCATGACGTAGTGATTGAATTCCTCCGTCAGCTGGGTTAGCAGGAAATGATATTCGTGTCGGTCCATGGTCTTGTCGACTTCCGGAAACCGGTCGACCAATTCTTTCAGCTCTCTGTGCAGGCCGTTGAAAAAGCCATCCACTGGGTGCAGCTCTTTCCATAACTGTGCTTTCAGATAGAAAGCATGACCTTCATCGGTCGCATCGGCGTAATAACGCTTGGCAATTTCGCCCTCGCATTCCCAATAGGGCCACGCCGCGTCTACCAGCGTCTGTTCGGTATCAGTCGTCATCTCGGCTCCTTTTCTTTCGGTTCCTCGCCAGAGGATATCAATTCATCCTGCATTTTTAGCAACCCCGTATTCGTTGCGCCACATTGCGAACCTGGGCTGGATTAGTGATTATACGGCCAAGGGAGTTTGAGAAACATGATTCATTTGGAAACCGAGGTTCTGGTCGTTGGATCGGGCGGCGCGGGCATGTATGCGGCCATCGGCGCGGCCCGGAACGGGGCCGGCGTCATCCTTGCCGACAAATCGATGATTAGCCGTGGCGGCGCCACCATAATGGCGCAGATGACCACCGCGGCAGCGTTAGGCGAGCAGGAACCCGACAGCTGGCAAAAGCATCTCGAAGACACGCTGGAGGCTGGCCGCGGCCTCTGCAACGAGGAACTGTCGGCCATCCTGTGCGAGGAAGCCATCGACCGTATCCGTGAAATGGACGACTGGAAGGTCGGCTGGGCGCGAAAGGACGGTAAGATCACGGGCGTCATGGCGCCGGGACACAGCGTGCCGCGCTGCGTTTATGTGGATTTCCTCAATACCGGCCCCGCAGTCGCAAAATGTCTGCGTACCCAGGTCGCCCGTGCCGACACCGTGATGAGGGTCAGCGGGCTGGCAATCAACGACGTTGTGGTCGATGACGGGGTCGTCGTCGGCGCGGTCGGCTGGACCCTGGAAGATGAAACGCCGGTGACCATTGCTGCCAACGCGGTGATTTTGGCGGCGGGTGGTCTGACACGGCTGTACGCCCGCAACAGCGCATCGGTCAACATGAACGGCGATGCCTACGCAATGGCATTGCGCGCCGGTGCCGATCTGATCGACATGGAATTTCCGCAGTTCTTTCCCATCGGACACCTGGCGCCGCGGCTGGTCGGGATGGACCCGATCATGTGGGATCCTTTCCGCTACAAGCTGGGCGGACGCTTGTTCAATGCAGAGGGAGAGGAATTTCTCCATCGTTACGGCGGCGAGGACGCCGAGAAATACACCACCACCCGCGATATCATTTCCTACGGGATAACCAAGGAAAACGAGGCCGGCCGGGCGACCGAGAACGGCGGCGTGCATCTAAGCTTCCAGCATATTCCCGAAGACGATCTCCGCGAAGCTTTCGGCCCGGTGATCGACAAGCTCGCAAAGAATGGCATCGATCTCACCAATCGGACGATCGAGGTTTCGCCCATCGCCCATTACCACATGGGCGGCATCCGGGTGAACAGGCAGATGGAAACCGGCATTCCCGGCCTTTACGGCGCAGGCGAGGCCGTCGGCGGTGCGAATGGGGCCAACCGACTGTCAGGCAATGCCATCCCCGAAGCCTTCGTGTTCGGCGAACGGGCGGGCAAATTCGCCGCCGACTATGCGCGTGGCCGCAACCGCAGCTGGTCCGATGCCGCCGCGGAGGAGCATCTCGACCGTCTTAAAAGCGTGATCGGCCGCCAGACCGATGCCAACGGAGAAAAGGCGGCGCTGGGCGAGATGTGGGCCGAGCTGCAAAAGCTGATGTGGAATCAGGTTGGTGTGCTGCGGACCGGCGACAAAATGACCGCTGCACTGGCTCGCATACAAGATATGCGGATTGAGCTCGATGGCATCGCACCCGCGGACGACACCGGATTCAACTTGACCCTGCAGGACTGGTACGATCTGCGGTCGGCGCTTCTGACGGCGGAGTCAGTGACCCTGGCGGCGATTAACCGCACCGAAAGCCGTGGCGCCCATCAGCGCGAGGATTTCGAGGAGATTGATCCCGCACAGACGCACAACCAGCGCCTGCGCCTCGACGGCGGTGGCGGTCTTGTTTCCGACTATTTGCTAGCGGGAGCTACCGCATGACCGCTGTTCCCGAAACTGTGTCAATTTCCATTCAGCGCGGCGCGCCCGGTGAGGAAAGCCACGTAGAGACCTACGACGTTCCCTATCGCGAAGGTATGTCGGTGCTGGACGCGGTGGTCTGGATTCGCACCCATGTCGACTCCTCTGTCGCGTTCCGCTACAGCTGCGTTAACGCGAATGCGTGCAAGGAGTGCATGGTGGCGGTCAACGGCAAGACCGAATATGCCTGCACGGCGCGGCTGTCGACCGATGGGATGACCGTCGGCCCGCTGACCAACAAGACCCTGATCCGCGATCTGGTAACGGACATCGTGCCACCCAAGGAAAACCTGCGGACGATCCTAGCGGAACGGGACGGGGGCTAGAATCGGAGCCGGCATTCCCGCGCAGGCGGGAGTCTGCGACGGCTTATTCCGCCGCTAGCATTTTGTCTATGACCCGTCGTGCCTGCAGGACACCGGCATCGGCGTTGATATCGATGCCCCGCCATTCTGCCTTGGCGCTATCGATGCTGCGTTGCTGCGCTGCCAAGATATCCACGTCTTCGCCAAAGGCGGTGCTGGCAGCCTTTGCGAGGAATTCCGTGAGGTCTGGATCGTCGAGGCGGAAGTTGCGCGCGTGGTGCCAGAAATAGTGGCAGGATTTCTCGGTTTCGGGCGTGATCGTGTGATTTGAGTAAACCGTGATGCCTTCGGCCCGATTGCCATCCCGCGCGCCGGTACCCGAATTGGCGCAGCCCGCATCGATGACGACATGGGTCGGCGCCGTCCAGCTAATGAGCTGCCAGCGATCGACATTTCCGGGGAAATTGCCGGCGCCTGCAAACATGGCCGGCGGCGGCTTGTCCATAATCCACCGATCTATGCGAACCTTGTCGTCTTCGCGACGGGTATCCAGCGGCGCGTTTGACACGCCATCGGCGCCCAATGTCGAAGCATGCACGAACTGCACGTGCGACAAGTCCAGTAGGTTGTCGACCAGCAGCTGATGATTGCCTTCGACATGAAAATACCCGGTGTTGGAAATCCAGTCCGGGTCGTCGTTCCAATGATAGTCGGGGATTAGGTCCGGATCGGCCTTGTGCGCATCGCCCGGCCATATCCAGATATAGCGGTAGCGTTCGACTACCGGGTAGGACCGCACGCCGGCGCCCGGCGGAACCCGGGACTGGCCCGGCACCGATACGCAGTTGCCCCCCCGGTCGAATTCCAACCCGTGATACCCGCACTGTACGACGTTGCCGACACGTTTACCTAGCGACAGCGGTAGGTGCCGGTGACAGCAGCGGTCTTCTAGCGCTGCCGGCGTACCGTGTTCGTCCCGGAACAGCACCACTGACCTGTCGCAAATCGTGCGGCCAATAAGATCGTCTGCAACTTCGTGGCTTTCAGCGGCGACGTACCACGCGTTTTTTACAAATTTCATGTCGCACTCTCCTGTATCATTTCCACGATCCGCTTCGGTTCGATCGGCAGTTCGCGGATCACCACGCCAAAATCCGTCAGCGCATCGTCAACCGCGGAGGCGATGGCCGAAGTCACTGGTATGGTGCCGCCTTCGCCCGCACCTTTGACGCCCAGCGGGTTGAGCGGGGTCGGGCTTTCGATGTGCATTATGTCGTAGGACGGTACCTCGGGGGCCGACGGCAGCAGGTATTCGCCGAAATTCGTGGTCTGCGGCTGGCCCTGGTCATCGTAGATCATGCGTTCAAACAGTGCGCTGCCAAGGCCATGGGTGGCGCCGCCGGTGATCTGGCCCTCGACGATGGTTGGGTTGATCAGCCTGCCGCTGTCATGGACGATCACGTAATTCAGTATATCGACATTGCCGGTACCGGGGTCGACCTCGACCTCCACCACGTGCACGCCGTTGCAATAGGTCAGGGTCGGTGGGCTGAAATTGGCCGTCGCTTCCATCCCCGGATCCACACCACCCGGCAACGAGAAGCCAGGCATGCCCTGCACGGCACGGGCGACATCGCCTAGGCTGACTGACATATCGGAGACGCCACGTACCGAAATTCTACCGTCCGCTATCTCCAGGTCTTCCTCGGCGGCTTCGAGCATGTGCGCGGCGACCTTCAGTGCCTTGTTGCGGACTTCCAGTGATGCGACGTGGACTGATGACCCGGCGGTGACGGCTTGGCGGCTAGCGAACGCCCCGAGGCCGAGTGAGACTGCGCCGGTATCGCCGGTGACGACCTCGATATCTTCCATGGTGACGCCCATCTGCGCCGCGCAGACCTGCGCCAGCGCGGTCTGCAATCCCTGACCCTGGTCGGTTGCGCCGGTATAGACCACGATTTTTCCCGACGGTTTGACGCGCACGATGGCGGATTCGAAGGGACCGCGGCCGGTGCCTTCCACATAGTTGGCAACGCCGATCCCGATATACCTACCCTCGCTGCGGGCAGCGTTCTGCCGTTCTCGGAAGCTCGCATACCCTGCGCGTTCCAGTGCATTGTCGAGCGCCGCCGGATAATCGCCGGAATCGTACGTCATGATTGCGCCGTCGCGGGTTTTGATCTGGGTGTCATAGGGCATCGCGTCGGCCGGGATCAGGTTACGGCGGCGTACCTCTACCCTGTCTAGCTCAAGTTCCCGCGCGATCCGGTCCATCAGGCGCTCCATCGCGAAAGTGCCCTGCGGGCGGCCCGCGCCCCGCACGGGAGTAACAGGCGTCATGTTGGTCAACGCCAGTTTTACGTCCAGAGACATCGCCGGCAGTTCGTAGGGTCCGAGGAAATTGGTGGCCGCGTTGTAGGGTAGGTTCACGCCGTAGGGAGTATAGGCGCCGTGATCGTGCGCCATGTCCCCACGCACACCCAGCAGGCGGCCATCCGCATCGACCGCGACCTCCAGATCCCAGAGTTGATCACGCTCCATCGTGGCGGCGGTGAAATGTTCGCGCCTGTCCTCAACCCATTTGACCGGGCGTCCCAGCAGTATCGTGGCGACGGGTATTACGACCTCTTCCTGATAGAAGACGAATTTCGGGCCGAACCCGCCGCCAACATTGGGTGTGATAACGCGAATGCGGTCTTCTGGCAGGTTCAGAAGCTCGACCAGGATGGATTGCGCGCGGTGCGCCATCTGGGTCGCCGACCATACGGTCAGCCGTCCGTCGTGGTCGTCTAGGCGGGCAGCAACGCCCCGGCATTCAATGGCGTGGCCCAGGCCCTTGTGCTGATGCAGGGTTTCCCCAAACACGTGCGCAGCATTAGCAAACGCCGCATCGGCATCGCCGTAGGACAGGGTGAATCCGGCGACCAAGTTGTCGGACAGCGCGCTGTGAGCCTTGGGTGCGCCGTCGGCTAAAGCGCCGAGGTAATCGGCCGACACCGCCAGGGTGTCGTAAGATACTTCCACCATGGCGGCGGCATCTTCCGCGCCATAGGCGGTCTCCGCGATCACAACAGCCACGGGTTCGCCGACGTGACGGACCTCGCCGTCCGCCAGTACCGATGGGCTTGCGGATTGTTTGAGCGCGCCGGATGGCTGTTCCACCGGCATGACCGTGTTCGTCAGGTGTGCCCGCAAATCGTCCAGCGCGTAAACAGCAACGGTACCGTCCATATCCAGCGCCGACGACGCATCGATCCCGGTGATGCGTGCGTGCGCATACTGGCTGCGAACAAAGGCGGCATGCAGCATGCCGGGCAGGTGGATATCATCCAGATACCGACCTTTTCCCCGCAGCAGCGCAGGGTCTTCTACACGTGTTATTTTCTGGCCGAACATTGACGGTGCACTCCTTCTATTAAGAGAGAATACCGGTCCTGCGGTCACGCGTCATCTTCGAGTAGGGTAGCTTTGCCGGTTTAACCCTCGGCGGCGAATTGCTGCTTCTGCTGGGCGTTCAGCTGTTTAAGCGCGAATAGGTAGTCGGGGTCTAGGCGCGAGTGTTCGAACGCCCTCTCGGCCGAGTCCAGCTTTATCTGGTCGTACATATCGAGTACTCGAGTACTCCGGAGGCTTTACGACCTTATCGCCCGGTCGGGCGCTTCCGCTGATCAGGAAGATTGATGCTAAAACGGCCTTCAGAATTTCCAATGCCCCGCATTGTATGGCTAGGGTCCGTCGCCCGGTTCGCTGATCGATCTCGCTGCCTGACCGGCATTTGTCGGGTGCGCAGCTCCGGTTTCCGCTTGCCTACAGCCTGTGATCGACCCATGCTCGGGATATGACCAATTTTCCCAAACTGGCGGGACCGTCCGTCCTGCAGACTCCCGATGGCGATAACCGCGAACGCCTGACCTGTCCCGATTGCGGATTCATAAACTACGAAAATCCTAAGATCGTCGTTGGTGCGGTCTGCACATGGGATAGCCGGTTGTTACTGTGCCGCCGAGCAATTGATCCGCGGCGCGGGTTTTGGACGATCCCTGCTGGGTTCATGGAACTGAACGAAACCGCCGAGGCCGGTACCCGCCGAGAAGCAAAAGAAGAAGCCTGCGCCGATATCGATATCGATGGTTTGATCGGCGTGTACACCATCCCGCGGATCAGTCAGGTTCAGCTTATCTACCGGGCGACGGTCAAGGACGGCGTGTTTGCCGCCGGTGACGAAACGGAAGAACTGGACCTGTTCGGCTGGGACGATATCCCGTGGGACGATCTGGCATTTCCATCCGTCAAATGGGCGCTGGATCACTGGCGTGAAATTGCCGGGGAGGACTCATGGTCGCCGTTTTCCAACCCGCCCGGCCAGGACGGAAGCTATTTATAGTGACTAGCCGCAATGCCGATGCGGATCAGGCTCTGAGCTCCGCCGGTGGGAATACGCCTGCCTTCCCGATCATCGCGGGGATGGCATGACCAAGCCTTTCACCGATCCATTCGCCGGCTGCGATTAGCTTGTCGATATCGATCCCGGTTTTGATACCCATTCTGTCAAGCATGTAGACGAGATCTTCCGAAGGGACATTGCCGGTCGCCCGAGGGGCGAACGGACAGCCTCCAATCCCGCCCGCGGATGCGTCGATTGACTGGACACCAGCCTCGGTCGCTGCGTAGCAGTTGGCGAGGCCGGTATTCCGGGTGTTGTGGAAATGCGCGCGGAAGCGGGCGCCGGGTGCGACCGCCATCACCGATCCGAACAGGTCGCTGACTTGGCTGGGAACGGCGCATCCGATGGTGTCGGCAAGGGCGATTTCATATGTGTCGTCCCCGGCAACCCGTTCGACGAGGCCGACGACCCGCTCGGGCGGAACCTCACCCTGAAACGGACAGCCGAATGCAGTCGATATGGTCAGCGAACAGCGCGCACCGGCAGCTTTGGCTTCGGCAGCGATTTCTTCGTAGACGTCGACTGCCTGCTCGATAGTGGTACCCTGGTTCTTCTGGCTGAATGTATCCGATGCCACCAGCGCGTAATTCACTTCCCTGCATCCCGCTTCCAACGCGCGGTCGAGCCCGCGGCGATTTAGAGCAAGACCGATATATGTCACGCCATCATCGTCCGGTAGCGCGGCAAAGACTTCTTCCGCTTCAGCCATCTGGGGCACGCGCTTTGGGCTGACGAAGCTGACCGCTTCCATCCGCCTGATGCCGGCATCGGCGAGCCTACGGATGAATTCGACCTTCGTGTCGATATCCAGAATCTCGGCTTCGTTCTGAAGGCCGTCGCGCGGGCCGACATCGATGATCTCTATGCTGCGCTGCGCGTCCGTCATTGCTTTCGTTCCTTAATGTGTTCCCTCATATCCATTTTAGCGTATTTCGTTACTGGTTGGCACGCCGCTCAAGCGGACGGGATATAAGTGCCAGCATCACACCGACGGCGGCTATAGTCGCCACCAGCCAGATGACGTCATTCCAGCTTCCGGTGCTGGCGCGAACGGCGGCCAGCGAGGGCGGACCAAACAGCATGCCGGCGTTCGTGCCCATTACCATTAGCCCATTCATGGTGCCGATCTGCGCTGGCGCAGGCGTGTAAACGGCAACGGAGCCCAGCGCCGCCGCCGGGATCATGCCGCCGAATATGCCGAACATAAGTGCACAGGCTAGGCGTAATTCTTCGGCCAGAGAGGTCGAAAAAACACCAAACTGTGTCAGCCCCATGCCGAGGGCGCCAACAAACAGCAGCAGCCAGCTCTGCATGCCGCGGCCCATTGCCCAGGCCGACATCCAGTTTCCACCCGCGTTGAACAGCAGGACGACGGCGGGCACCGTGGCGGCGAACAGTGGCGACGCGTTGTATTCCTCGCGCATATATGTCGGTAGCCAGGCCATCATAGAGATATGCTGGGCCGCATAAATTGCGAAACACATCGCTACCAGCACCGCCCCCGGCTGTTTCAGACAAGCGGTCACATTGCGGACGAGCCTGGCGCCTCCGACCCCGCCGCCGCGCCGCCGCCAGCCGCTGGTAACGAAAAAAGCCACGACCGCCCAGAAGACTGTGGTGATCGTGCTGACCAACCACAGGGTTCGCCAGTCCGCTATGTTGAGTACCAATGCCCCCCCGATCAGCATGCCCGCAAAGCCAACCGGTACGTGTGAGGACCAGATACCCAGAGACCACTTACGATCCTTGTCCGACGTTACATGGGTGACCAGACCCGCGCCGGCGACTGTTGCTGCGCTGTAGCCGATTCCTTCGATAAAGCGCGCCAACAACATGATTTCGCCCGATCGCGCGAATGTTCCGATCAGGCTTCCCGCCGAAATAATCAGCAATCCTAGAATCAATACCCGGCGTTGGCCGATCCGGTCGCCGATGGTGCCGGACACGAGACCCAGTGCGAAGCCGGTGAACGATATCATCGAAGCTATCCAGCCACCCATAACCAGGCCGGCGTTCAGCTCCGCCATGATGTCCGGCAGGGCGGCGGGGAGTTTGCCCATATGGGTCGCCGCGACAATGCCGCCGCCGAACGCAACCCACATGATCGCCCACTGTGTTTTCTCTTCCGGGAAGGGCACTGACATACGAAAGTTATCACCCGTCCGCCTTGACCCGTCCATACCCGTCAGCGACGATGCAAAAATAAGCTTGGGAGAATTGAGAATATGGGGACGGAGTCCGCGCCGCGGTCAGGACCACTTACCAATATTCGCGTGATCGAGATGGGTACGATGATCGCCGGGCCGTTTTGCGGCCAGCTGCTGGCCGATCACGGCGCTGAGGTGATCAAGCTCGAACAGCCGGAAATTGGCGACCCGATGCGGCAGTGGGGCAAGGAAAAACCCCATGGAAAGGCATTGTTTTGGCCCGTGCTGTCGCGCAACAAGCTGTCGGCCACACTTAACGCGCGGGAGGCTGACGGCCAGGCGTTGGTCAAGAAACTGGTCGAAGGTGCGGATATCCTGCTGGAAAATTTCCGGCCCGGCACGATGGAGCGCTGGGGGCTAAGCTACGAAGATCTCTCGGCCATCAATCCGAAACTGATCATGATCCGGGTATCCGGATTCGGCCAGACAGGTCCCTACGCCAAAAGGGCCGGGTATGGCGCCATCGGCGAGGCGATGGGCGGCCTGCGCTACACCACTGGAGATCCATCCCTACCGCCCAGCCGGGCAGGAATTTCGATCGGCGATTCGCTGGCTGCGATGCATGCCTGTCTTGGCGCGATGATGGCGCTGCATCAGGTTCATCTGACAGGCAAAGGCCAGGTGATTGACGCGTCGATCTACGAATCCGTTCTCAACATGATGGAAAACATAGTGACCGAGTACGATGTCGGCGATTATATTCGCGAACGGACGGGATCGTTCCTGCCCAAAATTGCGCCGTCGAATATCTATCCCACCAAAGATGGTATCTGGCTGGTGATCGGAGCCAATCAGGATTCCGTATGGGCACGTATGGCCGACGCCATGGAGCGGCCCGAGCTCGCCACTGATGAACGCTATGCCACGCATGGCGCGCGCGGCATCAACCAGATCGAGCTGGATGAACTGATTTCCGCATGGACCAAAACTTTCTCGGCGGCGGACCTAGAAGAGCGGTTGAATGAATTCGGCATTCCGAACGGCAAGATCTACCGCCCGCCAGAAATGCTGGTCGATCCTCAGTTTCAGGCGCGGGACAGCATCGTGCGCGTCGACCACCCGGAGTTCGGAAATGTCGCTATGCAGAACGTGACGCCGCGCCTGTCAGAAACCCAGGGGGGCGTGCGCCATCCGGGGCCGGCGCTTGGCGAACATAACGAATATGTATGGGGAGCTGTCGCAGGAAAATCTACCGAAGAAATCTCAGATCTACGCGACCGCGGAATAATCTAGCCGTGAAATAGCGGCGCCTGCCTTTTCCTCTCCCTGCTGCTCAAAAGTATTACCCCGTGGGCGATCGCAGGAGTGAGAGGGTCGGAACGGGAGAAGAAAGTATATGCTTAAGACCGGCAAGGAACACCTAGAATGCCTGCGAGACGGGCGCGAGGTTTATATCGGCGGCGAAAAGGTCGACGATGTAACGACCCACCCTGCCTTCGCTGCAAGCGCGCAATCCATGGCAGCGCTCTACGACATGAAGGCCGACCCCGCGAACCACGATCTGATGTCGTTCGAAGAAGACGGCGAGCGGTTCTCGATGTACTACCTGAAACCGACATCCCAAGATGATCTGCGCCGCCGCATGCTGGCGCACAAGAAAATTGCGGACGAAACCTGCGGCCTGTTCGGGCGCTCGCCGGATCACGTGTCGAGCTTCGTCACTGGTCTTGCCATGAAGCCGGAGGTATTTGATGACGTCGGGCCGGGCTACGGCGATAATCTGAAAAAGTACTACGACTATATGCGCCGTAACGATATCTACGCGGCCTATGCCGTTTTGCCTCCTGCCGGTGCCCGCAATCCTGATTTTTACCACCGGAAATCCATGCCGGTTCCGACCCTACGGGTGGTTGACGAACGGGATGACGGGCTGGTGATCAACGGCATGAAAATGCTGGCAACGGGGGGCGTCTATGCGGATGAGTTGTGGATCGGTAACCTGCTGCCAATTGCCAAGGGACAGGAAGCGGAAGCCATCACCTGTGCCGTACCCTGTGGTATGCCTGGTGTAACGCTGTGGTCGCGCAAACCGTTCGGCCAGAGTTTGCGGAACGACTTCGATTATCCGCTGTCGGCGAAGTACGACGAAAGCGATGCCATGGTGCTGTGCGACAATGTGCTGGTGCCGTGGGAAAAGGTGTTCGTCCACGCCAACACGGATAAATCTCGCGGCATTTACGTCGAAACGCCAAGTCACGCCATGGGAAACCATCAGTCCAACATCCGGTTCTGGGCAAAGTTGCAGTTGCTGACGGGCGTGCTCAGCAAGATCACGGAATCGTCGGGTAACAACCAGATTCCCGCGGTGGCCGATCAGCTCGGCCGCATGGCGGCACTGGAAGCGACGCTGGCGGGAATGATCCACGGCCAAATCGAAGCGTTCGAGGGGTGGCCCGGCGGCAATGACGACTACGTCACGATTAACCGGCGTTACATGTATGCCGCGCTGAATTGGTGCACCGAAAATCACTCCATGATTATCGAAATGCTGCGTGAACTTATGGGTGGTGGCGTGTTCCAGATGCCCGCCGATGTCAGCGTCATGGAAGACGATGGTCTACGACAGAAGTTCGAACAGTTCTGGTCGACACCGTTTATTGAAAGTCTCGACCGGATGAAGCTGTACAGGCTCGCCTGGGATCTGGTCGGATCGGAATTTGCCGGGCGCCACACGTCGTATGAGAAATTCTATGCGGGATCGCAATTCGTCGTGCGCAACCATTCGTTCCGCGAGGCCCCGTGGGAGGAATTCCATGCCATCGCGGATCGCCAGCTCGATGCGATGGATATTCCCGGCGGCTGGTGAGAGAACGCCGCCGATTGACCAACCTCGGCAGAGTGCATCCTCCCAAGAATATTATCTCGATTTTTTTCTCTATACGCGATGCCTCGATTCCGATCGCGCCAACAGATACGTACTGGAAAAAATCACTAACGCGCCGACGACGGTCCAGATATCGGTCGGTTCGTTGAACAAAAGCCAGCCCGCTGCGCCGACAAGCGGGAGGCGCAGGAAATCGAATGGAACGACCGAGCTCATGTCGGCGGTTGCATAGGCGCGGGTGATAAACCAGATCCCGGCCGTTCCTGTGATACCCACGCCGAGAAGCAGAAACAGGTCCGTCGAGGTTGGCGGCATCCAGTAGAACGCCGCCGGTATACCCGCCAGCGGACACATCAGGATATTTACCCACAGTGTTGTCGTCGTGATACCTTCGGTCGATGTAAGCTTCTTTATGCACATGTTCGAGCACGCATAGGACACCGCACCGCCCAGAACGACGGCGGCGCCGAAGCCGATTTCGCTAAATCCGGGCCGTAGCAGGATCAGCACTCCGGCGAAGCCGCCCAGCGTCGCCGCTAGGCGCATGCCGCCGAATTTTTCACCCAGCAACAAGGCGGCCAGAATGACAATAAATATCGGCTGCATGAAGCTGAGCGAAACGACGTCCGCCAGCGGGATTTCCCCAATACCAATGAACAATCCCAGCATGCCGAAATAGGCGAATATTGCGCGCATTAGATGCATCGGAAAGCGCCGGGTTTTGAGCACACGGACACCGGATCTCCCAATCAGCGGTGTTAGCAGAAGCAATGCGGCAGCGGTCCGGATGAATAATATTTGGAAAGACGTGTATTCCGCCGAAAGGGCCCGCACCAGAACCATCATCGCCGACCAAACGACGACGGCCAACAGCATGTAGCCGATTCCGCGAAGCGCGTTGTTTTGCTGAGACACCGAAGTCCTGCGCCGCGTTCGCCAGCTTTAGCTAAGACCCGTCATTATATGTTTTCGGAATGCCGGTCTTCCACACAGCGCATCGTACCAGCGTTTCAGATTGTCGAATTCCTCGCGCTTGATCGGTAATTCGTACCAGCGATAGGCAATGGGCCCGATGGGAATATCCGCCATCGTGAAACTGTTGCCGCCAACATACGTATTGCGCGACAGGTGATCGTCTAAAATCGCCCACTTACCCGCCCAGTCATCGCGCGCGGCATTTATGGCATTCATATCGCGTTCTTCCGACGGCTTACGGATCAACCCGTGAAACACGGGCACCATGTCCATGACAAGCTCTGTCAGTTGCCAGTCCATCCACATCTCGCAGCGCGCCCGGTCGGCCGGGTCGGCAGGGCACAACGTTCCGAGGCTGTGCCTCGACGCGAGGTACCGCACGATGGAGTTCGATTCCCACAGCACCAGATCATCGTCGATGATCGTCGGGATCCGGCCGTTGGGGTTGAGGCTCAGGTAGGGTGCTTCGTGATTTTTGCCGAACTGGCCGCCGACGTCTTCGCGTTCGTATGCCAGTCCGATTTCGTCCAGTACCCATAGCGCTTTCATCACGTTGGATGAGTTTGTCCGTCCCTTTAGTTGCAGCATCTTGTTTTTTCTCCCCTGCAGGATTTAGTGTATTCCGATATCGATTACGTGTTCGCGGAACGCCGGGCGTTCGCAGATCGTCTGGTGCCATCGTCTCAAGTTCGGGAATTCTTCCCGCTCGATATCCAGATTGAACCAGCGAAACGTCAATGGCGAGGCTGGGATATCAGCAATCCCGAATGCGTCACCCGACAGGTATTGGTGATCCACCAACCAGTTTTCGAGTACCTGGTTGGCCTTGGCCCAGCCGTCCCGAGCCGCTTCAATCCTGGCCATGTTGCGGTCGGCCGCGGCGGTCCGTATTAGGCCCTGGTAAACAGGAACATGCGTACCGGCGAGCGTCGAAAGCGCCCAGTCCATCCAGCGATCGGCGCTGGCGCGAGCCTGAACGTCGTCGGGCCGCAAGGGGGTTCCCGCACCGTGCTTGTCTGCCAGGTACCGCACGATCGCATTCGATCCCCATAACACGAACCCATCGTCATCGATGGTGGGGATCCGCCCATTGGGGTTAATCGACAGGTAATCTGCCTGATCGTTCCCGCCGAACGGTCCACCGATATCGATGCGTCCGTAAGCCACGTTCAGTTCCTCGCAGACCCAGACCACTTTCTGCACATTGGACGATGTCGCCCGTCCCAGAATTTTCAGCATTCGTCTTCTCCGTCTAGTCGAGTTGCAGGAACAGGCATGTCATATAGGCACTTTCCGGCAGGTTCGGGTGGACAGGATGGTCTGGTCCTGCGCCGCTGTTATGCAGAATACGGCCCGACCGGCCAGAATCACGCATGCCGCGCTGGACCTGCTCGGCGAAGGAAGCTGCGTCCATGTGATGCGAGCACGAGGCGATACACAAAATTCCGCGGGGTTCCACGAGCGTCGAGGACAGCCGGGCGAGCTTTCGATAGCCGCGGGCACCGGGCTTCAGGTCTCTGCGGGACTTAACGAATGCCGGCGGATCGGCGATGACGATACCGAAACGTCTCCCTTCCTTGGATAGTCTTTCCAGAGCGGAGAAAGCTTCCGATTTTTCGAAACGGCATATGCTGGCATATCCTGCTTCTTGAGCGGCGCGGGCGGCGATTTCAAGAGCAGGCCCAGATCGGTCGATGCACAGGACGTCCGATGCGCCGGCTGCGGCGGCTGTCAGCCCGAAACCGCCGAGATAGCTGTAAACGTCGAGCACACGTTGTCCGGCTGATAGGGACGCGGCGCGCGCGCGGTTTTCTCGGTGATCGAAGAACCAGCCCGTTTTCTGCCCCGTCGATAGGTCGGCCAGAAATTCAACGCCGTTTTCCAGAACCCGGGCCGGGATGGGCAGATCGCCAATGATATCGGGCGCTACATCGTCCAGCCCTTCCATCCGCCGTGCAAAACCGTCCCGCTGCAGAACGATACCGGACGGCGACAGCGTTTGTTGCAGCGCCGTGACGATTTCCTTAGCAAGCAGGTTCATGCCCGCCGTGTTCAACTGGACGACACATGTGTCGCCGTAGCGGTCGACGATCAGGCCCGGCAGTCCATCGGCCTCGGCATGGACCAGCCGGTAATACGGCTGTTCGAACATGCGGTCGCGCAGTGCCGACGCATCGACGAAGCGCGCCGCGAGCCAATCCGAATTTATTTCTGCCGCCGCATTCCGGTCCAGGACGCGTGCGCTGATCAGCGGACGCGGATTGAACATCGCGGTCCCAAGAGGACGTTGGTAGGCATCGGTCAGCGTGACGATCGCGCCCGGCGTCAGAGTTTTTAGGTCCGCCGTCATGTCGATTTCGTTGGAATACACCCAAGGGTGGCCGGCATACACGCGCTTGTGGCGTCCGGGCAGGATTGGAATCGTCGGTCTGGCCTCGGGCGCGGCTAGGTCGGGTGCTTCAATGTCGTCCATGACGGCAGTCTACAGAGTTCGGGATGTCAAGGATATCGCCGGTCCGCTTTTAGCCGCTCGCCTTGGCTTCGCGGATGGTGCTGTAATACCCGGCGGCAAAAATGATTAGCGCGCCCGCAGCGGTCCACCCGTCCAGGATTTCCGTAAACAGCAGCCAGCCCAGCAGCGCGGAAAACGGCAGGCGCATGAAGTCGAAGACGATGACGAAACTGGCGTCGCCCACCGCAAGCGATCGCGTGATGCAGTAATGCGTTGCATAGCCGGTGATCCCCAGGCCGATCATCGCAGGCATGTCGGCCCAGGTCGGCGTCTGCCAGACGAAGAAGGCGGGGATCGCCGAATAGACCAGAATGGTGACGCTCATATAGAAAACGACCGTACTGCCGGACTCCGTATCCGAAAGGCGCTTGGTAACGACATGGGCACAGGAATATAGGAACGCCGCCAGCAGGATCGACAATGTTCCGATGTTCACCGGGATGATGCCCGGCCGGATGATTATCAGGGCACCCGCGAAACCGACCAGGATGGCGACCAAACGATGACCGCCAATGCGTTCGCCCAGAAACGCTGCCGCGATGATCGCGGTGAACAGCGGTGACGTAAACTGAAGCGATGCAACATCTGCCAGCGCGATCTTGGTCACCCCGAAGAACCAGGCGACATTGCCGCTGTACAGAAAGGCGTTGCGCAGCGCGTGCGTGCTGAGGCATTCGGTTTGGAATACCGCCTTGCCCTGGCGAAACAGCGACGGCGCCATGAGAAAAAGATTGATCACGTTGCGCAGGAAGATCATCAGGAGCACCGAGTAGGCCGGCAGATAGCGGATACAGATCGCCATCGCTGTCAGTGCGGCGGCAGCTGCGATCATCCACCACGCGCCTTTCGCTGCATTGCTCATCATCAATCGCCCAACGCCAAACCTTCGCGCCGTTTGTCTGCGCCGCCATCGTATCCGCGGGCCGTGACCCGGATACCGTGCAGACCGCTGGTCAGCGCGCGGATTCGCACGTCATGTCCCAGCCGACGCAGATCGTCCGCCCACTTCTCGAGATCCGTACCCTTCTCAATCTCCGTCGCCCCGTTCCGGTTCACATGGGTCGGCAGGTCGATGGCCGCCTGCATATCGAGGTTCCAGTCGAGCAAACCGATCAGCGTTTTGGCCACATAGGCTATGATCCGCGAACCGCCCGGCGAGCCTACCGTTGCGAACAGTTCGCCATACTTGTCAAAAACAAGCATCGGCGACATCGAACTACGCGGACGTTTGCCCGGTGCCACCGCATTGGCGACGAGCCGGCCGTTTCGGCGCGGCATATATGCGAAGTCTGTCAATTGGTTGTTCAGCAGGAAGCCTCGCACCATCAGGCGGCTACCGAAAGCCCGCTCTATCGACATTGTCATGCTTACCGCGTTGCCGTCCCTATCGATGACCGACAGGTGCGATGTGGACGGCAACCCGTGCCGTTTGTCCGGCGCGTATTGTGTCTTTCCTGCTCCTGGCGGCCGGCCCGGTAACGCTTTGCCCATCGACTCGGTGGTCGTGATGCGCCCCGCTCGTCGGCGCAGGTAAGCGCGATCCAGCATGCCCTTCACCGGCACCGAGACGAAATCCGGATCGCCGATATACTGGCTCCGGTCGGCGTAGGCGAGGCGGCTTGCCTCCGAGATCAGATGGATCGTGTTGAGAGATCCCGGACGTAACCCCGCTATGTCGAAATTTTCCAGCAGCCCCAGTATCTGCAGCGTCGTCAGTCCGCCGGATGTTGGCGGCGGCATACCACACAGCCGGTAGGTCCGGTACGCGGCGCAGACCGGGATTCGTTTTTTGGCCCTGTAGTTTACGATATCGGCAACCGTCATTTCGGCCGGGTTGCGGACGGCATTCTGAACGGCCTCTGCGATGTCTGCCGCGATTTCGCCGCCGTAGAAGGCGGCGGCCCCCTCTCTGGCGATCCGGCGCAACGTAAATGCGAAGCCCGGATTGCGTAGCCGGTGTCCGACCGCGAGCGGGTCGCCTGCTGCCGTGTAGAAGTATGCCCGTGCGGCCGGAAAATTCTTCATGTCTTTGGCACGGCTAATCATCTTGCTTAGGCGGGGCGAGACCGCGAAGCCGTTTTCGGCATAGGTGATGGCTGGTTCGAACAGGCGGTTCCAAGGCAGTCTACCATGATCCCTGTGCGCCATGGCCAGCATCCGGATGACGCCGGGCACGCCCACTGCAGCGCCGCCGGTGCTAACATCCCGAAAGGATCGCCGCTTGCCGTCGGCTGTTAGAAACACGTTTGGCTGAATGGTCGACGGGGCCGTTTCCCGTCCGTCGTAAGCCTCGACTTTTCGATCCGCTTTCCGGAAGTGCATCAGAAACGCGCCGCCGCCGATCCCGGAGCTTTGCGGTTCCACAAGGGTCAGGACCATCTGGGCCGCGATGGCCGCGTCGACGGCGCTTCCTCCGGCACGAAGCATCTCTCGTCCAGCCTCGGACGCCAGGGGATTGGCCGACGAGATCATATGACGCCGCGGCAAATCTGGGCCGGCGGCACAAGCCGAGATCAGCCCTCCAAGGATTGCTAGCAAGCCGGTCCTGCGAAGAACAAGAAGATAATTAATTCTATATTTCAACTGGGTACGGGAAATTTGCGTAAATCCTTTCGCAGGTGCGAAAAAGAAGGTAGAACAGAAAACTCTTTCGCCGGATCAGCCCACGGAGGGCGACAATGAGCACCCCAAGCCGGATCAAACGGATTACAGCGCCGGAACTGTCGGCGCGCAAGGGCAAGGAACCGATTGCTGTTCTGACTGCCTACACCGCGCCCATGGCACAGTTCCTTGACGAACACGTCGATTGCCTCCTGGTGGGCGATTCACTGGGTATGGTGGTCTACGGTCTCGACACCACCCTGGCCGTGACGTTGGACATGATGATCAACCATGGCGCCGCGGTCGTGCGCGGATCGAACCATGCCTGCGTTATCGTCGATATGCCGTTCGCATCCTATCAAGAATCGCCGGAACAGGCTTATCGCAATGCCGCCCGCATGATGCAGGAAACTGGCGCCGACGGGGTCAAGCTGGAGGCAGGAGTTGCGCTTGCCCCGACTATCGAATTTCTCGCCCAGCGAGGCATCCCGGTGATGGGCCATGTCGGACTGATGCCGCAATCCGTCAACACCTACGGCGGCTTCCGCGTACAGGGAAAGGAAACTGCCGTGGCCCGTCAGGTGATCGACGACGCCCGCGCCGTGTCCGACGCCGGCGCGTTTTCCATGGTGGTCGAAGGTGTAATGGAACCAGTCGCGAGGGAAATCACGAACGTGGTGCCGGTACCGACAATCGGCATCGGCGCATCCGCCGAATGCGACGGCCAAGTACTTGTATCGGAAGATCTGCTTGGCCTGTTCAGCGATTTCACGCCTAAATTCGTCAAGCGCTATGCCGAACTGGGCAATCAGATATCTGCCGCTGCTGCGGCCTATGCCGAAGATGTCCGCGCCCGCCGTTTCCCGGCTGCCGAGCACTGCTTCGGCGCGCCGAAAACCGACGGTGCAGAGGTACGACAGCTCAAATCCTGATCGGCGTCTCCCGTGAGCGGCTCCAACACCGAAACCTGTGCTTCGAAATCCATGCGGATTATCCGAACGGCCGTTGAAATGCGAGACGCGGTCGAACCGGCGCGCAATGACGGCGTCGTCGTCGGGTTGGTTCCGACCATGGGTGCGCTTCATGCGGGGCACCTAGCGCTCGTCCGCCGCGCGCGGCTCGATTGCGGTTTGGTCGTCGTCAGCCTGTTTGTCAATCCGACCCAGTTCAACGCGAATGAAGATTTCGACTCCTATCCCCGCAATGAAGCCCACGACTTGGAACTGTTAGAGCGCAACGGCGTCGATATCGTCTATGCGCCGACAGCGGCCGAGATGTATCCTGATGGTTTCGGGGTCACGGTAACGGTTACCGGGCTAACCGAAGGTTTATGCGGCGCGAGACGGCCCGGTCATTTCGACGGGGTCACGACAGTGGTCTCGAAACTGTTCGCTCATTGCCGGCCTGACGCTGCATATTTCGGCGAAAAGGACTATCAGCAGCTCAAAGTCGTTGAACGGATGGTGCTTGATCTGGATCTGCCCATCCGCATCGTCGGTATACCGGTGGTGAGAGAGCGCGACGGTCTGGCGCTGTCATCGCGCAACGCGTATCTCAATGTTTACGAACGCCGTATCGCGCCAGCATTGCAGGATACGATGCGGGCGGTCGCCGGCCGTCTTTCCGGTGACGTCGAACTGGAAGCCCAGTGCCGCTGGGGTAGGGATGCCCTTCTTGCCGCTGGCTTCGACGAGGTCGATTATTTCGAAATTCGCGACAGTAAAACGCTGCAATCCGTTGAAGCATGCAGGCCCGGGTTGCGCGTCTTCGTAGCTGCCTGGCTGCGCGAAACGCGTTTGATCGATAACGTCGCTGTGGACGAAGTCGAGTAAAGCAAACGTATTTGCCAACCCCGTGGTCGGCACCGATAATCTCGTTGAACGAAGGAGGCGCGCATGTTCTACGAGACCGCCAAGAACAATCACGGTCTGCCTTACAATCCTTACAAGTCGATCGTGGTGCCGCGGCCGATCGGCTGGATTACGACCCTGGATTTGGAAGGCCGGATCAACCTGGCGCCCTACAGCCAGTTCAACAATCTCGGATACGATCCGCCTTACGTGATGTTTTCGTCAAGTTCCCGGCCGGGCGGCGGCGGACCCAAGGATACCGCGGGCAATGCCATGCAGGGCGGCGAATTCGTCTGCAACATGGCGACGTGGGATCTGCGCGATCAGATCAACACCACCGCCCAGATGGTATCGTCCGACGTCGACGAGGCGAAACTGGCGGGTCTCGAAATGGTGCCGTCCAATCTGGTCGCGCCGCCGCGTGTCAAGGCGTCACCCGTTCATCTGGAATGCCGTTATCACACCACTCTGACGTTGCCGGGTCATTCCGTCGACAATATCGTCTATTTGACGGTCGGTGAAGTACTAGGCGTCCACATAAGCGATGACGTCATCACCGACGAGGGTAAGATCGACATCCTGAAGTGCCGCCCGTTGGCCCGGATGGGCTACTTCGATTACACGTCGGTTGAGACTGTTTTCGAAATGGCGCCGGGCGGGCCTAACCTGGAGAAAATCCAACAGGGCCTGGAAGGACGCGCCAAGGGCAGGCGAGACGCGGCCGAGTGACTCATCAATAAGGCTACAAAAACAGGCGCCCTGCGGCAGCCGTTTCCATATCGGGCATTCGCGAGTTTAGCGAACGTATAAATGTACTTCGTTGGTCGCCGCTGTTTTGCTGGTCAGGGCCGACAGCCGGACCCGGTCCAGCGGCAAACCCATATCGGAAAGTGACCGCAGAACCGTCTCGGCATTCTTTTTCGACGAACTGGCCGAGAGCGCCACCCGCGCCGCATTACCGTGATTAGGCGCGACCGCGACAAGATCGAACATCGCGTTCGGACGGCGTTGCAAGGCACTGCTGACCGCATTGTATAGCGGCTGTTCGTATTGCACGTTAGTTCGGTCGAAACGGATCACCACCAGCGGACGGCGAGTACCGGCGGAGGCTGGGGGTGACGATGCGAATCCGCTGCTCGCTGCCGGTGCGGCAGACGAAAATGCGCGGTTACCCAGGCTCGAACCCAGTATTTCGCCGTTCTTGATGGCTAGCGCCAGGGTCGTCAGGTTGGTGCGTTCCGTGCTGAGATAATTGCTTTGCCGCGAGATGTCCTCGCTCAGCTCGTTCAGCAGCCTGTCGATCAAGACGACGGTGCGATTGACCTCGTCTTCAAGAATGGAGAGTTGGCGGTGATCTTCGTCGATTGCGCCGGACAAGCCATAGGCAGCCCGCGTCGTTTCCAGCAGAAAGGCAGAAAGCGTCGATGTACTGGCAACGCCGTTCGCCAAGGTGTTCATCTGCGCGATATCGTTTTCGACCTGCGCCAGGCTGGCCTGCGCCACATTCCACTGGTTCACCAGGGCCGGGTTGCCGGGCGTAGTTCCTACCTGCAGCCGCGAATTAATGGCACCAACCGTGGTGTGATAATTCTGCGAATGCTGGACTGTCAGGTTTCGGATCGACTGCAGTTGGGTGTTCTGCTGATTGATCTGGGACTGCAGGCGCTGCAACTCGCCGCGAACTTCGACCACGCGCTGTCCGACGTAGGTGCCGGTCGTTGCGCCCCGCGAAACCTGCGGCGGAACGAAGTTCGTCCGGCCGAGCGCGGGCGGCGGCGGCGATAATGTTGGTGCCGGATTCGACTCCGCTCGGGATGGCGGAATGATTTGCGCCTTCTGATTACCGGCAGGGTCTTCTCCGGTCAGCGACGGCCAAAGCGCGTCCGATACAACCGAGCATCCGCCGAGCATGGCGCCGGCTGCTAGAATGATCGCACAATTTTTAATCGTGTTCGTTCGGGTTTTCAAAGGGGCCATGATGAAGGCCTTACCCCCAATAATTCATTTTTCGGCGGTTCCGGGCAGGGAAAATGGCAAATCCTTGTAAAAAGGTAAGAACAAGCCAGGCCGCCCGGACCGGCGCGCATGATACTTTAACGATTCTCCCTCTACAAGCCGATTGTCGGTGACAAAAACGCACCGCTGTCGGCCAAATTTTCCCTGTGTCCTGTTATCTTGCGGGAATTCGACGCCTTTACGTGGGTTCTGGGACGTTTCGGGGCGCTACACGGTCCGAACCCGCTTTCGTTTGTGCGGTAAACGCGAATCGCGGTAGGGAGGGGCTGTTCAATCAGACCGGAAAAGCAAGAAAGAACGCATTGCACCGCGAACCCGCATTAGCTATACCCCTTGCGGCCCGCGCGCCCGTAGCTCAACTGGATAGAGTGCCTGACTACGGATCAGGAGGTTGGGGGTTCGAATCCTCCCGGGCGCGCCATTTCTTTTCATTGAATGATCACCCTCTCGTCGAGCAAGAAGTGCGAACAGTGTTCTATCCGACGCGCGGTTATTCGGGCTTCCGCCCCGTCTTTATATCGTGTGCGAGCTGCTTGCTTGCATGTTCGAGCCTCGCCTGCCCTGCAAGAGCACGTAACCTGTAGGTATCTTCCATCTGGAAAGCGGTGGGACCGCTGATCCTAGAGGATGCTGTCTGGCACGCAAACGCGACATTGGGTTCTGACGGCCTGGAAACACCCGGCAGCAACCATGACACTGTCTTAACGCGATCAAGATCTTCGGCCCCGACCAAGATCCCTGCCGCGACCACGACTACCGGCAATCCGAACATCCAATTGCCGAAGATGCCTCTCGAGTGCCGGATGCTGTGCGTTGGGTACGCGGACAACATGAGGCTGCCAGCCTGTTTAGATTGTGTCAGGAAAGATATCGCCGAAATGTTGAGCTTCGTGAAAGAACAGGATTGAGCAATTGTGAGTAGCATTTTGCCACCTCCGATAAATTTGCTATCAGCATCCTAACGACGCCCGACGAAGTGCAATGGCCAGTAAGCAATCAATAATAGAGAAAATCAGTCGCCCGTTGCCGCGAATTGCGGATGTTCTTTTGCACGCCTTCGGGCATAATCTCGTCAACGGGTTCAGCGCGTTCCTGTTTGCCGCGACCGGCCCCGGCGCGATGACGCTCGCGATCGGGACCGCTGCGAAACTGCCGTTTGATCAGATTGCCGTATGGATGTTCGCGGGGTATTCGCTCAGCGGCGTTTTGACGGTATTCGTCTGCTATCTGTACCGCCAACCATTTGCATTCGGCTATAGCATGCCCGCACTGGTAATCGTGGTCCGGCGTTGCTGCAACTTTCTCTTGCCGAGATGGTCGGCGCCTATTTGGTCACCGGCGTGTTGATCTTGGTAATGGCGTTCACGGGCTTCATTCGTAGGGCGACGAGAGCATTACCCGAGCCAATCATTATGGCGATGGTCGCGGGGGTCTTCATGCCCTACAGCCTTAGGATGATCGACGCCTTCGAAACCGGCGTCTGGGTTGCCGGCGCGATGATTGCAGGCTATCTCGCCTCTTCGGCGTCGCTGGCGATGCAACGGCGGTTTCCACCACTTCTCTCGGCATTGGTCGCCGGGACGATTGCCACCCTTGCAACGGGACAGTTCAGCCCGGTTGGAGATATCACTATGCAGGTTGTGGCGCCTGTTGTGATCCGGCCCGATTTCAACATGAACGCGATTATCGAATTCGTTATTCCGCTGACGGTGACGGTCGTCGGCATACACAATACCCAGGGCTTCGCGATACTGCGGAATGCCGGTTACCGTCCGCCCGAAAACCTGTCGACGCTGATTTGCGGCGGCGGCACCATGGTATACGGCGTTTTAGGGTGCGTGCCCACGGTCGTTACCGGGCCGGCAAACGCGATCCTGAACGTTTCGGGCGACCGGGACTGGCGGTTCGTCGGTGGAATTTGGTTCGGCCTTTTCTTCATCCTTTTCGGCCTTTTTGCGCCCTCGGCGCTCCAAATCGGTGTGGCGTTGCCGACGGCCTTCATCGCGACTTTGGCGGGGCTAGCGATGATACCGGTATTGCAATCCGCGTTTGTCAGCGGGTTCGGTGGCAAATTTCCCCTCAGTGCACTAGTGACGTTTCTGACCACGGTGGCGGGTGTGTCGATCTTTGGGATCGGGGCCGCGTTCTGGGGACTTGTTTTCGGATGTGCGGTCGCGCGCCTTGTTGAACGCCGGGATTTCGCCGAGGGCGACGCGCCGCAATAAAAAACGGCCGGATAGGTTGTCCGGCCGTTTTCGTCAGGGCCTCCTCCGGCCCGTAGATAATCGCCCCAATCAGTCCGTACCGGTGCGCCGTGCGCGCCGCGCCTTGATGCCCTCACGGAGAGCGAAGCCCGCGATGACACCGGCCGTCACCAGAACAAGCAGATGATCCAAGTTTGTGACGAGGTGCAGGAACCCCGCGCCGACACCGTCGACGGCATGGGCTTGCGCCGATGTCGCGCCCGCCGTCACGACCAGCGCGGTCAGAGAAAAAAGTCCGAATTTGTCTATCATTGAGGTTCCCCCAGAATAGTACCACCAACGTAAATGCCGATGATGTCAGTCGAAAAATGCCTCGTCGGTTTACGACTCTGATTGAATGAATGCAAGGCAACGAGCCAGATATGTCGCATCCGACGCTCGGACCGCCCGATCTTCTGCAGCAGTTATTAACGCGCTTTTGGCTAAATTTGATTAAGTAGCTAATGCTAATGCATCGAGAGCGCCCACGGCACCGGAACAGTCTGTGGACACCAGCTACATCGCCCGGTCCGGACCAGGCCCCGGATCCGGTAAAGGGTGCCGAGGCAGCCAGTGCGCTGGCGTTGTCGGATCTGTCGCATTCCATCGATGCAGTACCGGTGACCTGATTCGCGCGAAGGCGGATTTCGGGGTCGGGTGTGGCTAAAAATATCTGGACGGCGGGCCGGGCGCGCTGAAGTTCTCGTTCGCCGCCGCTAAACACCATGCCGATGCGCAATAGCCGCTGCCGAGCCTGGATGGGACATGCCCAACTATTTGCATTACAATCGTTTTGGCCTGTTCCAGCGGAGTTTTTGTATGACAACACACCCCGACGGTACTATCACCGCGTCACACTGGGGCACCTACAGGGTGCAGACATCCAACGGGCGTGTCACGGGGGTTAAGGCGTTCGAGAACGATCCCGAGCCATCGCCTATGATCGAGGCCATGCCGGGAATGTTGTACGCGGACTGCCGCGTGGCGCAGCCGATGGTGCGCAGGGGGTGGTTGGAAAACGGCTATCGCAGCGGTACGTCGGGGCGCGGCGTGGAACCGTTCGTGGCCGTGCAGTGGGATACCGCGCTGGACCTAGCAGCGGCGGAGATCGATCGAGTGCGGACCGAACACGGCAACGAGGCGATATACGCTTCGTCCGGCTGGGCTAGCGCCGGGACATTCCATTCCGCCGCCACGCAGCTCAAACGGTTCTTCAATGATGTGGGCGGGTTCGTCGATCAGGTGACCAACTATTCGTTCGGTTCGGCATCGGTGATCGTGCCGCGGGTTACCGGGGGGATGGAACCGGTGATGCGGCCGACGAGCTGGCCCAATATCGTCGCCAACACGAAGCTGCTGGTTGCCTTCGGTGGGATTTCGCCCAAGAACAGTCAGGTGTCGAAGGACGGCATCGCCCAACATGAAACTCAGGACCACGTGCGCGATGCCAGGCAGGCCGGGATTGATATCGTTCAGATCAGCCCTATCCAGGACGATTTTATCGACGAATTAGATGTCGACTGGATCGCGCCGCGGCCGAATACTGATGTGGCGTTAATGCTCGGTCTCGCCCATACGCTGGTCGCGGAGGGGTTGCATGACAAAGAATTCCTCGATCGGTACTGCGTGGGGTATGACCAGTTCGAGCCGTACCTGACTGGGGCGGCCGATGGCGTGGTCAAAGACGCGGACTGGTCCGCCGGCATCACCGGTATCGATGCCGAAAGACTGCGCAAACTGGCTCGGCGGATGGCGGCGACGCGGACGATGATCACGATGAGTTGGTCCGTCCAGCGCTGCGACCACGGCGAACAGCCCTGTTGGATGGCAATCACTCTTGCCGCAATGCTGGGCCAGATCGGCCTGCCCGGCGGCGGGGTCGGCATTGGCTACGGGTCCAATGCCACGATCGGCCAGCAATCGTCGAAGATGCCGAATTTCGGCTTGCCACAGGGTGGGAATGCGGTCGGCACCTATATCCCGGTCGCCCGTGTCGTGGATATGTTGCTCAATCCCGGCGCCGAATACGATTTCAATGGAGAAATGCTGACCTACCCCGACATTCGGATGGTGTACTGGGCGGGTGGTAATCCGTTTCATAAGCAGCAGGATCTCAACCGGTTTCTTGAAGCCTGGAAAAAGCCGGAATGCATCATCGTGCACGAGCCGTGGTGGACGCCTGCGGCGCGGCGTGCCGACATCGTGTTTCCCGTCACGACGACACTGGAACGCAATGACATCGCCGCTGGCCTCCGCGACCGTTTCTTCGTCGCGATGTACCAGGCCGTGGAACCGGTCGGTGAGGCGCGTAGCGATTTCGATATTTTCTCCGGGCTAGCCGAACGGCTGGGCGTGGCGGATAAGTACACCGAAGGGCGAGACGAGATGGCCTGGCTGCGTCACATGTATGCTGTAGCGCAAAAATCGGCTAAAAAGCAGGATATCGAGATGCCGGACTTCGACGAATTCTGGGAACGTGGCTTCTGGGAATTTAAAACGCCAGTCGAATCGTCGATCCTGTTTGAAGGGTTTCGAAACGATCCCAACAAGATGTCGCTGAAGACGCCGTCCGGCCGGATCGAGATTTTCTCGAAAACCATCGACAGTTTCCGTTATGAAGACTGTCCCGGCCATCCGGCCTGGCTGGAACCCGCGGAATGGTTAGGATCCGAAAAGGCGAAACGGCATCCCCTGCACCTGATTTCCAACCAGCCGAAGCGGCGCATGCACAGCCAGCTCGATTTCTGCGAGCCTAGCCAGAGTACCAAGATCACGGGCCGCGAACCCGTATCCATTCACCCGGACGATGCTGCGTCGCGGGGCATCGCGCACGGCGATGTGGTGCGGCTGTTCAACGATCGTGGCGCGTGTCTTGCCGGTGCCGACGTGACGGATCGCGTTCGGCGCGGCGTGATAAGGCTGTCGACAGGTGCCTGGCTCGACCCGCTGGATGCGCGCGATATCGGCTGTCTCGAAAAGCATGGCAACCCCAACGTGCTGACGATTGATAAGGGATCTTCGCGTCTCGCGCAGAGTTGCGTGGCGCAAACCGCGCTGGTAGAGGTCGAACGCTATGAAGACCAGGCGCCGCCGGTTACAGCGTTCGACGTGCCCGAAGTGGCTGCGGATTAGAGGGGGGTGCAACCATGCTGACGCAAGAAGAAAACGAAACTCTCACCCGTACCGGGCGCGATACGCCGATGGGCCGGATGATGCGTCGGTTCTGGTTACCCGTTGCGTCGGCGCATCAGGTGGCAGAACCTGACGGCGCGCCGCTACGCACTCAACTGCTGGGCGAACACCTTGTTGTGTTCCGTGATACCGACGGCAATCTGGGTGTGTTGGACGAGTTCTGCGTTCACCGGCGGGTATCTCTGGCGCTGGGACGGAACGAAGAAGGCGGCCTGCGTTGCTTACTGCATGGTTGGAAGTTCACCTGCGACGGTACGATCACGGAGACGCCGAACCATCGGTATTCCAACGTCCGCGAGAAAATAAAGCAGCAGTCTTACCCTGCCGTCGAGGCGGGCGGCATGATCTGGACTTATATTGGTGATCCGGCGAAACAGCCGCCGTTTCAGAAATACGGCTGGTTCGATGCGTCGCCGGAAAACTACGTTGTTTTGCGCATTAATAACCCGACGAACTACCTGCAGCTCTACGAGGGCGGTGTTGATTCCGCTCATGTGGGCATCCTGCACATGAACATGATGAATCCCGGCTGGAAGGATTCGGCTTTCGTCGATGGCAGAACTGATCAGGACGGCGGGAAGGGCTGGGGTGCGGAAGGAGACGGGGGCACGGCCGAGACCAGCAAGGCCGGCATGTACATGACGTCCACGGTGTTCGAAGAAACCCCCGATCTGGCGATTAAAGATACAGCCTACGGATTTCAGTACGCGGCGCTCCGCGACGCCGGGGTGAATGAAAACGGCGACCCCGCGTGGAGCATTCGCATCACGCCGGTGATGTTCCCAACCGGGCGGATTATTCCGGCTGCTGCGTTCCAGTTTTATGTTTTCGAAGTACCCATGACTGACGAAATGACGGCTACCTACTTGGTGTTTCACGGGCCGGAACCACAGGACCGAGACGTCATAATCGATACGATGGGCCTCGCCGATCCGCGTTTCTGGACGTATGAGGGCTGCGATTTCCGGGCGAGCTGGGATGACCGGCTGGGCCAGGATCGAGACAGCATGGACTGCAACTGGTCCGGGTTTGCCGGGATCGAGCAGGAAGATTCCGTAATCGCCATGTCGATGCAGCCGATCGTCGACCGTACGCAGGAATACCTGGTGCCCAGCGACGAGGCAGTCATCCGGTTGCGGCGGCGCCTGCTGGATTCGGTCGCTCTGAACGATGCGGGTAAGGACCCGCTGGGTCTGCAGGTTACGGACTATTCGGAGGTCGTTGCCGTTCCTGACACGATCATACCGCAATCGGGCCGCTGGCAGGACCTGGCCGTTGGAAATTCGCGTACCGGAGCAGTAACGAAAATCGAGGCGGCAGAGTAGTCGGAGACTGCATACGGCCGCAGTCGTTCAAACCCGCGTTTAATCTGCCGCCAGATTAGCCGCGATGCGACGACATACACCCTGAGGAGACGGTAGAGCGAGTATATCGACAATCAGACAATCAATACCGTCAGAAAAAGCAAGACGATCAAGATCAAGTTCCGTTCAACGGATTGCGTTTATTACCGGTTTGACAGGCGGCAGCCGATCTTTTACCATAATACTTAGAAATCGAAGTATTTCTGGCCGGAGGCATAGATTGGCTATTTCAGTGGAAACCTTGTCGGAGGCCATAGGCGCCCGGATATCGGGGGTCGATCTCCGCGGCGGCCTGGATGATGCGACGATGAATGATATCCGCCAGGTTTGGCTGGACCACTTTGTGGTCGTGATTCCCTGCCAGGATATGGCCGGTGACGATCAGATTGCCTTTACCGAGTGGTTCGGCCCGCGCCAAGAAGTGCGCACAGTGAAAGTCGTGGACGAAGGACCCCAAAATTTCATGTATGTCGCGAACAAGAGCGTCGACGGCATGGATGGCGTACTGCCGGAAGGCGAAATGCAGTTTCACACCGATCAGTGCTATTACAAAACGCCCTCGCGGGCCACGATCCTTTTTGCGCTGGAAGTACCTGCCGAGGGCGGCAATACGAAGTTTGCGAATGCCTATCGTGCTTACGATGCACTCGACGATTCACTGAAGGAGCGGCTAAAGGGCCTGAAAGCGCAAAACGTTTACGATTACGATGCGAACGCGACCGTGAAAACGAATGAAAGCTCTCCCGACGCGCCTCGCTATGAACATCCCGTCGTGATCCGTCACCCTGAAACAGGGCGGCCTGTGCTGTACGTGAATAGACTAATGACCGATCATATCGTCGGCATGGACAAGGCCGAAAGCGATGCATTGCTGGAAGATCTGTTCCAGGTGCTGGAGGATCCGGCGCATTATTACGAACACGTATGGACGCCGGGCGACCTTGTGATGTGGGACAATCTATGTACGCTTCACGCGCGGACCTGGTTCGACCCGTCAATGGCCCGGGTTCTCCGTCGGACAACGGTGGCTGGAGAAACGCCGCGAGCGGCGTTCGCGGCCGCGGCCTGAACAGTCAGGCAGGTTGGCGGGCACCCCCGGAGAGGGCACACGCGACGATCCACACTATCATCGTCAAGAAACCGTACCGCAGATTGTAAAGTTGATATTTCAGCAGCTTGCTGCTCAATGTCCCAAAATATAGCGCGATGAGCCGGCAGGTTTTGTGCCGTCCGTCTGATTTCACGAAAATATGAGCTAAATCCGCAGAGGCGCTCTAGTAATTGCCCCTACCGACAAAGACGGCGCGCACCATTTCGCGGTAGAGCATCAATTGACGGGGCAGCAACTCACGATCGTGGACAATTTTGGATAGGATGATACCGCCGTCCGCCAACGCCGAGAACATGTCCGCCATGTCGTCCATACCCACATTCGCGCGGGGTGGATAGCGCTCCGCGAATTCGTCGACCGAGGAAAACGATGGCAAACTGCCGAGCGGTGAACCGCTCAAGAGGGCGATCTTTCAGGTTGACTGTGCCACCGATGCATTGCCGGCATACTTTATGGTCAACTGCGTGTACCCGACACATTTCGAGAGGGACTCGCCGGGCTGGACAGGGTACTTAGGCTGCGGGCCAATGCTTCGCGTTGCAGTCATGAAGAGCTCGACAAGGCTGAAGAACTCGATGACGGAAATCCGGTTGAACTGGGACAACAGTTTGTCGGGCTACTGAGGGATAACCCGCAACTCAGCGCCATCAGCAGGTGCTATGGCACCGATCATCGCCGCATAGCGCAGATTGGGCAGGCAACCCTAGTGGCTGCTTGACCTCCGGCAGCGTAGCATACGAAACTGTTTTTCGTACAATTAACCGGAGGTAACCTATATGGCTGTCGTAACGCCGCTGTTCAAGGGACACGACGATCTGCCTGATCTCGCATCGCGTTTCGTAGATGTCGCCGAAATTCCTTGGAAGCCCACGCCTTGCGATGGGATTGAGATGAAGGTACTGATGGAGGATGAGGAGACCGGCATGATGACGGCACTGTTCAAGTGGGCGCCGGGCTCCAAACTCACGTTTCATGAACATGTCGCCCTGGAACAGACATTCGTGCTGGATGGGTCTCTGGTCGATGACGAAGGCACGGTGACGGCCGGGAACTACGTGTGGCGGCCGGCCGGTAGCCGGCACGACGCGTGGGCACCGGATGGTGCGCTGATCCTGTCGATGTTCCTCAAGCCGAACATATTTTTGGACGGGGAGAACGAAGGCATACAGTTGAAGTAGCACCGGCCGAACGCGCAACAGAAAAAGCCCCGGCTCAGGAGCCGGGGTTTTTTTGTGACCGGACGGGGCTTCTACTGTGCCAAGGAATTCGCCAGATTTGGCAGGAACGTGACGATCTCCGGGAAGACGGTCATGATGAACATGCCAAGCAGCGTAAGGCCGACAAACAACCAAGAAGCGCTGAAAATCTCTCCCATGCTGACATCCTGCGCGGCGGCCTTTACCGCGAACATTACGTAACCGAACGGAGGCGTAATCGCGCCAAGCGTGATGTTCAAAAGGAACAACAGCCAAAACCAGACCGGATCGAATTCAAGCGCTTTCAGGATCGGCAGGTAGATCGGCACCACGATCAGCATCAGGCCGAGCTGATCGATGAACATGCAGAGAATGAACGGCAGGGCCATCAGGATAAAGAACATAACCCATCGGTTGACCTCCAACGACGTGACGACCTCGGTCAGCGCCGACGTCGCGCCGGTGAACGCAAGCAGCTGCGTAAACATGACCGCACTGCAGAGAATAAGCAGGATGACGGCGGCGAGCAGCGCAGCTTCGCCGACCGCTTCGTACATCATCTTGAAGCTGAGGCGCCGGTAATACGCTGCCGTCAGGATCGCGCCCAGCACGCCGGTTGCGGCGGATTCCGAAGGTGTTGCAACGCCGAGCATGATCAGCCCCATGACCATGAAGATGATGACCGAGAACGGAAGCAACCCGGCAACCGCTTTCAGCTTGCCGATGACGTTGATCTTTTCCCCTGATTCTTCAGACGGCGCTAGACTGGGGTCGATCTTCACTTTTACCATGCAGGCGGCGATGAACAGGCTGGCGAGCAGCAATCCCGGCAGCACGCCGGCAATCAGCAGCGAGGCGATGGAGACGTCTGCAAGGGTGCCGACGATGATCGCGAGGATAGACGGCGGGATGATCGGCGCAAGGCAGGCACCAGCTAGGATTGTACCGATGGAAAGTTTCGTATCGTAACCGCGTTCGCGCATGATCGGCAGCAGCGACCGGCCGAGCATCGCGCCAACGGCGATGGCGGACCCGGACAGCGCGCCGAGAACAGTCGACAGCGAAATCGACAGCACATATTGCCGTCCTTTGATTCGGCCAACGAGCTTGTCAATGGAATCGAGCAAGACTTCCATGCAACCCGACCTGAACAAAATCTCGCCGAGCAGGATGAAAAGCGGAACAGTGCCGAGAGAGGCCGTGGTGGCGGTTTCGTATACGGAATTTGATACCATTCCGAAAGCCGCCGGTCCCAGCATGAAGACAACCCCGCTGGAAATGATAATGAAAAACGCTAGAAAGATCGGCGCGCCGGTCAAAAACAGCGCGACCAGTATCGATATACCGATCGTTAGGATCCAGTACCATTCCATTAGAGAGCCGGCTCCGTTTCTTCGCCCGCCAGCGCCGCCCGCCCCGGCGTGATCCATGAAACCGGTTTAACCGCGTCCGACGAAAACATTGCCCGCAGGAAGTAAAACGAAGCGAAAAAGAACCCGAAAGTCAGCCAGATCGACATAAAGATTTTCGGGATCGGGCGATTTTGTTCAGTCACGATTTCAAGTTCGATGTGCCGCAGGTTTTCCTCGAAGCTCATCCAGGCGGCCAGAAGACAGACTGCGACGCCGAAGAGGCCCGCAAAAATCCGGAGCGCCGTTTGGAGCGACGGGACAAGTTCGATCAGCAGGCTGATCGATATGTGCTGACCCATGCGGGTCGCGTGCGGGACCAGGGCGAAAATCGTAACCAGTAACACGTTCGAAAACATGTCGTTGGCCCAGTCGGTCGCGGTGCCCAGAAAATAGCGTGTCAGTACTTCGTAGCAGTACATCGCCGCCATGGAAGCGAGGCCGAGCGTTCCGATGACGTATCCGAAGTCGGATATACCGTCATGCACTCGACAAAGTCGTTGTATCAGGCTCATTGCCGGACTACTCGGCCTCGTTTAGCTCGCCAAGCTATTTTAGGCTGTCAGGCGCATCGCCATTCTTTTTGGCCATTTCGTATAGCGCCTCAACCCGTGGCTTCGACTTCTTGTTGAAGTTGATCGCGAAGTTCCAGACGCCCTTGACGAAGCCGTCATTCATTTTCTTGTAAACTTCCGGCGACAGGTGAGTTTCTTTCACTCCCTTGGCTTTCAGCAGCTCTATCTCTTTCAACGTAGCGGCATTGAATGATTCAGGAGCCGATTTCTCGATGTCGTGACCCAGTTTAAGGATAAGGGTCTGATCAGCCTTGGACAGTTTCTTGAAACGGTCCATGTTCATGGTGACCGTGTAGGGCGAAACGCCGAACCGCGGGCGCATCATGTATTTGGCCTGCTCGTACCATTTGAAATCGATCGCACCCTGGACCGGCCAGGCAGCACCTTCGACAACACCTTTCTGCAGCGCTGAATAGATCTCGCCGCCATTCAGGTTCACCATCGATCCCCCAAGCGGCACGATAACCGGCTTGTAGAAACCATTGGCACGGATCTTACGGCCTTTCAGAGGTTGCGGACCTTTGTCCAGCGGGCGCTTTAGCAGAACATGGAACGCGTCGGGGCCGGTGGCGCCCATCACGTGCGAAATCATTTTCATGTTGAAGCGGTTCATTTCCTTGTCGAAATAATCCCAGTAGCCCTTCTTGCGCCAGTCTTCGGTGTCCGCATGCAGAGCGAATGCCGCCATGTGAACGCCTGTGGTGCCCACGTAGTAGGGGGCGACTGACAGGTTCATGTCGAAGACGCCGCGCGAGGTCGGCTGGAACTGCTGACGAGATTTGATGACCTCCGGACCGGAGAACTTCATGGTAATCCGCCCGTTGGTGGCGGCTTTCACCATGTCGCCAAACTTGTAGGCGATTTTCGGCGTTCCCTGCACCCGGTTGTCCCAGGCGGTCAGGTACTTGAGGGTGATCTTATCGGCTGCTACGGCGGCTGAAGGCAGCACGATTGCAAGAGCCGCGGCCGCAATGGCAGCGTTGCGAAGTTTCATGGGGTTTCTCCCTGTTGAAGCCAGGCCGAATTTATTCCGGCACGGTTTTAATTGTAGCAATCGTATTTGCACGGCTACAGGGGGTCAACCCGTTGATTATTTACCGAACGGATCCGGATTCGATAATGTTTCGCTTCCTGACCGCCAGCGCGTTACAATTATCGAATGTCCGATACCGATGCCGTTCTGTTTGCCAATGAAGCCTTTTACCGCGCTTTTGCCGACCGCGACGAAGATGCGATGGATGATCTGTGGTCCGCGTCGGAACAGATCGCGTGTCTGCACCCCGGCTGGGGGCCGCTGTTCGGTCGCGAAGAGGTGTTGTCGAGCTGGACGGCAATCATCCGCAATCCAGATTCACCACCGATTTTGTGCCACGACGCCCATGCGCATGTGTACGGCGAGACGGCCTATGTCATCTGTTTTGAGGAAATCGCCGGTAATTTCTTGGTCGCGACCAACGTGTTCGTTCGCGAGGGGAGGGTATGGAAAATGGTTCATCACCAGGCTGGGCCGACATCGGTTCGCCCGGAGGTCGAAGACAACGGCCCGGCGGGGCCGGTGAACTGACGAATTCGGTAAGGTAAATTCGTCCTTCTCTTGAAGGCGGAAATCTAACACCAGATTATTTAATGCAAAGAGATCC
>TARA_B100000674_G_scaffold220795_1_pt1 | contig 58024 bp, 56 predicted proteins | sample TARA_B100000674 | Tara Oceans TARA_B100000674 (sample SAMEA2622759) | marine metagenome | biome: marine biome (ENVO:00000447); feature: surface water layer (ENVO:00002042); material: "saline water (ENVO:00002010), including plankton (ENVO:xxxxxxxx)" | depth 5 m | reverse complement strand
AAAGTAGCTAAGAAAAAAGTAGCTAAGAAAAGGCCTGCTAGAAAAAAGTAGAAAATTCTCTAGAAGCTGAAATTTCGTCGAGAATGTTGGCTATTGCAGAGTCAGTTAGGCGAAAATTAGAAAGTCGAAGAGATGCCGCTGAAAAGCGCAACAAGTACGGTATTTGAAAGGCTCGGATAGAGGGTTCCGAGCCTTTCCATACCTTATTAGAAACGGAAAGGGAATGCACTTGACGGAGTTGCTGGGGCACACTTTGCCCAACACTATGTTGAGTTGGTAGGCTGTAAGCCTAGATTCTTTTCCGCATTGTATTAGGGCGTTCACGAGGCAAATTTGAAATCAGGCATTGCTAGTAGAAGAGTTTTTCAACTGTTGCGACACCTCACTCTGTGGTGTTTGCTAGGATTCCTGGCTTACTGGGCATGGCTTGACAAAAAAGTTTACGATACATTTGAGTCCGCCTCCTGGACTTTGCCTGCTAAAATATACGCTCGCCCCTTAGAGTTGTATACAAGTGCCTCACTATCTCCCCATCGTTTAGTTTATGAGCTCGAGATGCTGGGATATTCCTCAGTAGAAACAGTTCGTTATCCTGGCGAGTTTAGACAAAATGGAGAGGAGGTGGAATATTATGCCAGAGGGTATAAATTTTGGGATTCGGTAGAGGATAGCCAAAGACTGAAAGTTCTTTTTTCGGGATCCGAGATTAAACAAGTTCGGTCTTTGGATAGTGGCAAAAACGTTAATCTAACGCGAACTGAGCCAATAATCATTGGCTCGATAAACCCAAAAACCTATGAAGATAGGATCCTCGTAGATTATGATCAGCTCCCTACGATTCTCATAGATACCCTTGTTGCTGTTGAAGATCGTAGGTTTTTTACGCACTACGGATTCGATTTTCTTGGTTTGGTACGAGCAATGGTCTCTAATGTTAGGGCAAGAGCATATGTTCAGGGAGGTAGTACGCTTACTCAACAATTGGCAAAAAATTTTTACCTGACCCGAGAGAGGACAATTAGGCGCAAAATAACTGAGCTTCTAATGGCTATTTCGATTGAGCTACGTTTCTCAAAAGAACGGATATTAGAGGTCTACGCAAACGAAATTTTTCTCGGACAGGATGGGAATAGGGCAATTCATGGTTTTGGTCTAGCTTCCCAATTTTATTTTGGAAAGCCTCTACAAGAATTGGATGTGCCGGCCATAGCATCTTTGGTCGGTATGCTGAAAGGGCCTTCAGCATTTAACCCGAGAACCTCGCCGGAGCGCAGCTTAAAGAGGCGAAACTTTGTTTTAGGTGTGATGGAGAAACAAGGGTTGATATCAAAGGCTAGAAGAGACGAATTCGTGCAACTCCCGCTTAACGTCAAGAGTTCCCAATTTAGAAGTGTTGGAGAGCTGACCGCTTTTCTGGATCTGGTAAAAATCCAATTGAAAAAGCAGTATGACCAAGAGGCGATAAGAAACGCCGGATTAAAGATCCATACTTCATTGGATTTATACTTTCACAGTAAAGTGGCGAAGTCGGTAGCTGCAACACTGAATAGAATAGAAGACGAATTAGGAACGGAAGGAGTGCTACAGGCTGCTAGTGTGGTTGTTGACCCAAAAACAGGAGAGATACTGACCTTGTCTGGAGGTTTAGGACTAGTGCCCGGCGGGTTTAATCGAGCCTTAAAGGCTAAGAGACAAGTTGGTTCGATGATTAAACCTTTTATATATGCTTTGGCCCTTTCCGAGGCTAATAAATTTTCTCTGGCGACAACCTTGAAGGATACGGAAATAGAGTGGGAGCTGGAAGATGGAACGATTTGGAGACCCCAGAACTTTGATGAGAAAGAAAAAGGAGATATTTCTCTGCTCGATAGCCTGGTTTATTCGCAAAACTTGGCTACTGTTAATCTTGGGGCTAGTATCGGTGTATCAAAGATCACCGAGTACCTAAAAAAGCTGGGAGGTCTGGAAATGTTAGAAGAATATCCCTCTATTCTTCTTGGCGCTATTGAGTTAACCCCGCTTGAATTGACTGAAATGTATACGACCTTTGCCAATAATGGATTTAAAATCCCACTGCGTGCTATTCGAGAAGTCACATCGAACAGCGATGAAATTTTGAAGCGCTACCCACTTAAGTTAAAGCCAGCAATCGATCCGGCCACCTCCAGTTTGATTCGCTATGCGTTAACGCAAGTGATAGAGAAAGGCACTGGAAAATCTTTAAAGCATACCTTCGATACCTTGCCTATTGCGGGAAAAACTGGCACCTCTGACGATAACAGAGATAGTTGGTTTGTCGGTTTTGGTAACAACCGATTAGGGGCAGTATGGGTGGGACGAGACGATAATCAATCTACGGGCTTAACAGGAAGTAGTGGGGCTATGAGGGTCTGGAGCGACTTTATGCGGTTTTCAGAAATTAAACCATTGGCATTTGAAAATCCTCCTGGGATCACCTACCGGCATATGAACATTGCCGCAGGTAAACAGGTTCCACAAAGTTGTCCAGGCGCAGACCATTTGCCCTTCCATGATGCAACTAAAGTTCCAACTTCTAAAAGTTGCCTAACTAGTTTGCGACCTTCGAATATACGGCTTCGCAAGGGGAGTTCTTACAAACGAGCAAGGGAAGGAGGTTTCATAAGATGGTTGAAAGATTTCTTACAATAATCTTACTAATGGCTCTCCTTTCTTCCTGTTCCTTGCAGGTTTTGGAAAACCAACGAGAGGAAGTTCTGTCGAACAGAGAAGTAGAGCGGGAGGTGCGCCTTTCAACTTCTGATGATTCTGTTGCTCTAGAAAAAATATTTTGGCTTAAGTCCGAGAAAAATGTCATCGCTCGTAAAAGTTTCTTCGACCCAGAATCTGTTAGTGGGGCTTCTCGAAAGATTGACTCCGCTTGTAGAGAGTTACTGTACAAAGCTATAGATGCTTTGAGAACTAAGGATTATACAAAGGCGGAGTCAAATATCGAGAGGGCTATTAGAATACAGCCGAATGACCCCTATCTGTGGACGCAATTAGCTTATGTTGCTTTAAAAAAAGGAGACGAGTTGCAAGCATCTGTTTTCTCTAGGAAAGCTGCTGCCATGGCGGGAGGAAATGAGTTGCTAATCAAAGAAATAACCAAATTCCTTCGAAGGCTCAATTTGGAGGTTAACTGAAAAAGCTTAACTCAAGGAACAAAGCTGAGTCAGCCAAAGGGGGATTAAATTTCAATGGGGTTGGTGAAAATGGTGAAAACAGCTTCAAAAATAGTAGGGTTTATAAAAACTTTATAGATTGTGTGCTTGAAGTATTTGGTCACTGTATTATCATAGTGCGGTTATTTTGCGGGGTGGAGCAGTCTGGCAGCTCGTCGGGCTCATAACCCGAAGGTCGCAGGTTCAAATCCTGCCCCCGCTACCAGAGCGAACTAAAGGCCCCGGGTAACGGGGCTTTTTTCGTTTTAAAAAGAGGTGGTAAAACAGCGTGGAGCATTTATTTGGAGAATTTGACAGAACTGTTAATGCCTACCGTGTGTGGTTTGGGTTACGAGTTGTGGGGAATAGAGGGAGGAAGGCACGCAGGCTCCCAATTGATCAGAGTTTATATCGATAAATCTGAGGGTGTAACGGTAGATGATTGTGAGAAAGTCAGCAGACAACTGGGTGATCTGATTGAAGCAGAGCAAGCAGTGCCAGGAAATTACGTTTTAGAAGTATCGTCTCCTGGTTTTGAAAGACGTTTTTTTAAACTCCAACAACATAAAGGTTTTATTGGTGAAAAAATTAGAGTGGCGCTGCGTGACACCATAGATGGAAAAAGGGTTTTTAGAGGAACCTTGGTAGAAGTTTTAGAGTCGTCTTTGGTGATTTTATCGGAAGGTAACGAATATACCTTTGAATTCACTGAGATTGAGCGGTCTTCACTGATTTATGTTGGATAGATTTGGTCCAAAGTAAGATTGATAGCACAAGGACATAAGTGTGGCATGAACAAAGAAATTTTAACAGTTGTGGATGTGGTATCCGCGGAAAAAGGCGTCGAAAAAGAGATAATCTTTGAAGCCTTAGAATTTGCGATAGCAAGTGCGACGAAAAAACGTTTTTTGGAGGATATAGATTGCAGGGTAGAAATCGACAGAGAGGACGGCTCCTACAGGGCTTTTCGTAGATGGGAAGTGGTAGACTTATCGAACTATTCTGTGGCTGACGATACGACTCTTAGCATTGATGAGATTGAGAGAATAAGAAACTGTCTCTCAGATGGCGACTTGCCTTTTCCTGATAAGCAACTACTCGTTGAGGCAGCACGGGAAAATGACGCTGGGGTTATTGTAGGGAGCTATATTGAAGAGGAGCTAGAACCTGCGGAGTTTGGTCGAATTGCAGCTCAGGCGGCAAAGCAGGTGATTGTGCAAAAGGTTAGAGAAGCCGAGCGTGCCAAGATTGTAGAGGCCTACAAAGACAGAGTTGGGGAGCTGGTAATGGGGGTCGTAAAACGCGTTGAAAGGGGAAACGTTTTTGTGGACCTAGGCGGTAGTGCTGAAGCAGTCATTTTTAAAGAGCACATGATCCCCCGAGAAACGGTCAGAGCTGGAGATAGGGTCAGAGGTTACCTGTACGAGGTAAAGGCTGAAAAAAGGGGGCCCCAACTATTTGTGAGTCGGACCGCGAAAGAGCTACTCATGGAGTTATTTAAGCTGGAGGTGCCCGAAATTGGAGAGGGAGTGATTGAACTCTTAAGTGCTGCGAGAGATCCCGGATTAAGAGCAAAAATTGCGGTGAAAAGTCGGGACCAGCGTATCGATCCAGTTGGAGCGTGTGTTGGTATGCGAGGTTCTAGGGTGCAAGCTGTTTCAAATGAATTGTCGGGTGAGCGCGTGGATATTATTCTTTGGGACGAGAATCCCGCTCAGTTTGTGATAAACGCCATGTCTCCTGCAGAAGTAGTGTCAATTCTCGTTGAGGAAGATAAAAACAGCATGGAGGTTGCTGTCGTTGAGGAACAATTATCACAGGCTATCGGCAGGAACGGTCAGAATGTTAGGTTAGCAGCTCATTTAACTGGCTGGGAGCTGAATTGTATGTCGGAGGCGGAAGCTGCCGCTAAAAATGAAGAGGAAAGCGCTGCAGGTCTAAAAACATTCATGGAACTTTTAGATGTGGACAGCGAAGTGGCCAATATTTTGGTTCAAGAGGGGTTTAATTCAATTGAAGAGATCGCTTACGTGCCAGAAAAGGAGATGTTAGAGATAGAAGAATTTGATGAATCGTTGGTTCAAGAGTTGAGAATGAGGGCAAAAGACTTGTTGCTAACGCGAGCAATAGCTAGTGAGGAGCTAATCGGAGATGACAGACCAGAGGATGAGTTGCTCGAGATGGAAGGCATGGATGAGCAGCTGGCTTTTCAACTTGCTGCGGCAGGGGTGCGAACTTTGGAGGATCTGGCAGAACTATCAGTGGATGAACTTACAGAGAAAGGTAAAATTGAAGATGAGGAGCGGGCAGCTACGCTTATCATGACCGCTCGACAGCCTTGGTTTGAGGAAGCCGGTAACAATAATGAGGTTTCTATTGATGGCTGATGTAACAGTTGACCGCTTTGCCGAGAGTGTAGGAATTTCTGTGGCGAGACTGCAAGAACAGCTTCGAGAGGCGGGTATTTCTGCTAAAAAACCTGAAGATTCATTAAGCGAAGCTGAAAAAACACAGCTTTTATCTTATCTGAGAAAAATGCACGGCAAGAACGAAACTGCTCCTGAACCTGAGAAAATAACCTTAAGAAGAAAAACGATAAGCGAGATTAAATTGCCGACAGAAAGAAGGCCAACCCGCCTTCGTGGCACAAAGTCTGGCGGTGTTTCCAAGACTGTGAGTATCGAGGTTAGGAAGAAGAGAACCTATGTGAAAAGAAAAACTAGTGTGGAACAAGATCTCCCACTGGTCGACGAAAAAGAGCAGGAATTAAATCGTGTAAGAACAGAGGAAGCAAAGCTTCAGCGAGCTAGAGAGGCGGCGGCACGAGATGCTGCTGAGGAAGAAAAACTGCGTGTCGAGGCGGAACGGATTGAGGCTGAGAGAGTAGCCGCGGAGAGGGCTGAGGCGGAACGGATTGAGGCTGAGAAAGCGGAGGTCGAACGGATTGAGGCTGAGAAAGCGGAGGCTGCTAGGATTGCTGCGGAAAAGGAAGCAGAGGAATTAAAACGTTTAAGAGAAGCAGAAGAAGCCAAACAACTGGTTCAAGAAGCACCGCTGAAGGAGACGCCAAGTGGCCGTAAAAACTTAAAGAGTAAGGATAGAAGGGCGCAAGAAAGAGAAGAAAGAGCCGAGTTGCATGTCGCTAGAGACAAGTCGGGAAGAAGACGGAAGAAGGCATCCTCTCCTAGGGTTGCTGCTGGGCCAACCGGCGGTAAGCATGGTTTCGAGAAGCCTACTGCGCCAGTTGTTCGAGAGGTGGATATTCCGGAAAGCATCAGCGTAGGCGACCTGGCTGGCAGAATGTCGGTGAAAGCTGGCGAGGTAATAAAAGTCATGATGAACTTAGGTTCTATTGTTACCATTAATCAGATTTTAGATCAGGATACCGCCATTTTGGTTGTGGAGGAATTAGGACATAAATCTAAGGTAATAAAGGATACCGCAGTCGATGAATCCATTAAAATCGAAGATGATAATCAAAACGAGGTTAGAGCAAGAGCGCCAATAGTGACCATAATGGGCCATGTTGATCACGGAAAAACTTCACTACTAGATTTTATTCGCGAAAGTCGAGTGGCGGCCGGCGAAGCAGGTGGTATCACGCAGCATATAGGGGCTTATAAGGTGTCCACTGATTCAGGAGACATTACTTTTCTAGATACGCCAGGTCATGAAGCATTTACCGCTATGCGAGCAAGAGGTGCTGGCGTAACAGATATTGTGGTTTTGGTAGTCGCGGCTGATGATGGAGTGATGCCTCAGACCGAAGAAGCCATCAAGCACGCCAAGGCAGCTGATGTGCCTTTAGTCGTGGCAGTAAATAAAATTGACAAAGCAGAAGCACAACCCGATAAGGTAAAGCAGGAGTTAGCCAATAGAGAGGTGGTGCCAGAAGACTGGGGCGGTGATACTCAGTTCATCAATGTCTCTGCAAAAAATGGTGAAGGAATTGATCTACTTCTCGACGCCATACTTCTACAATCAGACCTTTTGGAGGTGAAAGCGCCCGTAGAGGGGAACTGTAGGGGGGTGGTGGTAGAGTCCCGCCTTGACAAGGGGCGAGGTCCGGTGGCCACAATTTTAGTACAAAGCGGCAAATTGTTACGTGGTCAAATAATTGTAGCTGGTTCTGAATTCGGCAGAGTAAGGGCGATGCAGGGGCCGTCAGGCGATAATCTCTCAGAGGCTGGTCCCTCCCAACCCGTGGAAATCGTAGGCCTATCTGGTACTCCTCGAGCGGGTGAAGACGCTGCTGTCGTATCAGATGAAAAACGTGCTAGGGAAATTTGTAGTTATCGTTTGGAAAAGGAAAGAGAAACTAGGTTGTCAAGAAGACAATCTTTTCAGATGGAAAATATGTTTGCGAAAATGGAGGATGGGGAGAAGGCGAGCTTCAAAGTACTGCTAAAAACAGACGTGCAGGGTTCCGCCGAGGCTATTTCCGATTCTCTTGCTAAAATCAACACCACAGAGGTTAGAGTTGACGTAGTAGCTGATGGTGTTGGCGCAATAACCGAATCTGATGTTAACCTTGCTTTCGCTTCTGAAGCTATAATACTAGCCTTCAACGTTCGAGCGGAAGCCTCAGCACGGAAGTTGCTTGAGGAGGAAGGGATTGAGATACGGTATTACAGTGTTATTTATGAGTTGATAGAAGATGTCAAGGCAGCAGTTAGTGGGCTCCTTGCGCCGGAGATAAGAGAGACCATTATTGGTATAGCTGAAGTAAAAGACGTGTTTCGCTCTTCTAAACTTGGTGCTATCGCTGGTTGCATTGTTTCTGAAGGACAGGTGAAGAAAAGTAACCCGATCAGGGTGCTGAGGGAGAGTGTTGTTATTTATGAGGGGGAGCTAGAATCGCTTCGAAGGTTTAAGGATGACGTCCAAACCGTGCAATCAGGTACGGAGTGTGGGATTGGTGTCAAGAACTATAATGATGTCAAGGCAGGAGATCAGATAGAAGTCTATGAGCGGATAGAAGTCGCTAGATCAGTGTAATATGTTAAAACATCGAAAGGAGCCTAGTCGACTGGCTAGAGTGAGTTCCGAAATACGTAAGACGCTCGCTGCCCAGCTAAATGAACTCGGGCGAAATAATAAATTAGGAATTGCAAGTGTCACTTGTGTCGATACTAGTCCAGATTTAAGGAATGCTACGGTTTATGTTAGCGTCTTTGGAAGCGATCAACAGGCCGAAAAATATATTGAGCTTGTAAATCAAAGTAGTGCATCTCTTCAGAAAATTATCTCAAAAAGACTTCGGCTGAAGCGAACCCCCTCTCTACAGTTTGCCCTCGATGATGTACTTAATATCGAGGCACGATTAAAAGAACTGCTTCGATCTCCTTAGCATTAGGAAATCCCACTAAAAAAGTTATTGAAGATGCTAAAATCAAAGAAGAAAATTAATGGTATTCTACTATTTGATAAAGATGTTGGACAAAGCTCTAATCAGGCTCTCCAGAAAATAAAGAGCATCTTTGGTGCTCGAAAGGCTGGGCATACTGGAACATTGGACGTGCTAGCTTCAGGACTACTGCCTATATGCTTTGGTGAGTCTACCAAAGTGAGTCAATATCTTTTGGGAGCAAGAAAAACCTATCTAACCGAGTTTCGTTTTGGCCTCACTACCAGTAGTGGAGACTTAGAAGGTGAGGTTCTGACAACAGGGAGTGTAGACTTCCTTTCAAAAGAAATGATATCTGGTGCTCTTTCTAAGTTTGTTGGTCCATTAGAACAGGTGCCACCTATGTATTCAGCTCTTAAACAAAAGGGTGTGCCGTTATATCGTTTAGCTAGACAGGGGATTTCAGTCGAAAGACAACCGAGAAAGATAGAGATTTATCGATTTGAGCTCAAAACGCTCTCGGGAAACTCCGCTACCTTCGAAATCGATTGTTCTAAGGGAACTTATGTTAGGCAACTGGCTGCAGATTTAGGTGATGAGTTAGGATTTGGAGCATGTGTGTCATCTCTTCGTCGGGAGCGGCTAGGAGGTTTCGATGTAAAAAACGCTTATACCAGCCGGGCTCTGGAAAAGGTTGCTGAAAGGCATGGGGCTCCAGGGTTAGTGAGGCTGTTATTGAGCTCCGACAATGCACTAGCAGAACTGCCTTCCAAATCGTTATCTGCCGAGGAGAGTCTTAAATTAGGGAAGGGTCAACAAGTTGCCGATGTCACTGGTCATCCTCTTGGGTTGATCAGACTCTACGATGAAAAAGGAATGTTTTTTGGCGTCGGCGAAAGGCTGGCAGATGGGTGTCTCAGGACGAGACGGTTGATACGAGGAACATAAAAATAAGATTAATTGCGTTTTGGACGCACAATTTCTTGTTAGAGGAGAGATTGGCGGGTAGAATACAGCCCAAAACGAACTAACAGTATCAGGGTAGGATAAAAATTATAATGGGATTGTCCAACGAACGTAAGAGTAAAATCATAAGTGATTACCAACTAACTGGAACCGATACAGGCTCTCCAGAAGTCCAGGTAGCAATACTCTCGGAGCGAATTGCTCAACTTTCCGAACATTTCAGAGCGCACTCCAAAGATAACCACTCAAGACAAGGTTTGCTAAGGATGGTTAATAGACGCAGAAAAATGTTGGATTACGTCAAGAGAAAAAGCGCGGATAGGTACTTGAAACTAATCGAACGCTTGGGCCTTAGAAAATAGGGCGATGAGAACACGTCAAACAGTTGCAGATGCAACTAGATAATTTGGCTTCTATAAAAATCAACATATCAATGTCACAAAATAGGTGGAAATAAACCATGGATCCAGTATCCGTTAGATTTCAGTACGGAAATTATGAGGCCAAGTTAGAGACCGGTAGAATTGCTAGGCAAGCATCTGGGGCAATACTCTCAAGTATGGGAGATACTGTCGTTTTATGTACAGCTGTAGGACGAGCCGGAGGGGAACCAAGAGATTTTTTTCCGTTGACCGTAGATTACCAGGAGAGAACCTATGCTGCTGGAAAAATCCCTGGAGGTTTCTTCAAGCGTGAGGGACGTCCTAGCGAGAAAGAAACTTTAGTTTCAAGACTAATAGACAGGCCAATTCGCCCATTATTTCCGAAAGGTTTTAGCAACGAAGTCCAAATTATTTGCACAGTGATGTCATTGGACCCTGAAATTGATCCAGATATTCCTGCACTTTTAGGAGCTTCTGCTGCATTAGCTATATCAGGACTGCCATTTGCCGGGCCAATTGGCGCTGCTCGAGTTGGTTATGTGGAGCAGGACTATGTGCTTAATCCTAGTTTATCTACCCTAAAGGAATCAAAGTTGGATTTAGTTGTCGCTGGTACAAAAAGTTCAGTGCTAATGGTCGAATCTGAGGCGAAAGTACTAGCTGAGGACGTGATGTTAGGGGCGGTGAATTATGGTCATGAGCAAATGGTTGTCGCGATCAATGCTATTGACGAATTAGCGTCCAAGGCTGGCGTGGGAACTTTTGAATGGACGGAGGCTACAATTAACGAAGAGTTGTCTCAAGTAATTGTGCAAAAATTTGAGAAACAAATAGGCGAAGCATACGGAATTTTTAACAAATTAGAGAGGAGAGATAAGTTAAAAGAGATAAAGGAAGATATCCGTTTGATGGTTGGCTCCTTGGACGATGTTGAAGTATCTGAAAACGATGTGGCGAATATAATAGATAAGCTGGAACACGATGTGGTCAGAAGTTCCGTGCTTTCTGGTAATAAGCGTATCGACGGCAGAAGTAAGGAAGATGTGAGACCTATATTTTCTGAGGTAGATGTAATGCCTAGGACACACGGTTCTGCGTTATTCACACGAGGGGAAACTCAGGCTTTGGTAGTTACTTCCTTGGGTACCGAAAGAGATTCTCAAATCATTGATGCGATAGAGGGAGAGCGAAGAGAATCGTTTATGCTGCATTATAATTTTCCGCCGTTTTGCGTTGGAGAAACAGGTAGAGTCGGCACTCCTAAAAGACGAGAAATAGGCCATGGGCGTTTGGCAAAAAGAGGTATTCAGGCAGTTATGCCGGATATGAACACCTTCCCATATGTTATTCGTGTGGTATCCGAGATAACTGAGTCAAACGGGTCAAGTTCTATGGCTAGCATATGCGGTACCAGTATGAGTTTAATGAATGCGGGTGTGCCTGTAGCTGCTCCTGTGGCGGGAATAGCAATGGGTCTCATAAAGGAAGGCAATGATTATGTGGTGCTTTCCGATATAATGGGAGACGAAGATCACCTAGGTGACATGGATTTTAAGGTCGCAGGAACGAGTGAAGGTGTCACCGCTCTGCAAATGGATATAAAAATAGATGGCATAACCTCGGAAATCATGGAGGTTGCACTGGCCCAAGCCCGAGAGGGACGTCTTCATATCCTTAATGAGATGAATAAGGTAATCAGTTCTCCTAGAGATGAGATGTCTGAGCATGCTCCAAGAATAATCACTTTCAGGATTCCTACGGATAAGATAAGAGATGTGATAGGGAAAGGCGGGGCTACAATCAGACAGATTACTGAAGAAACTGGAGCGACTGTAGATATTGATGATGACGGAACGATAAAAATTGCTTCTGTAGACAATGCTGCAGGCCAAGCGGCAAGAACTAGGGTGGAAGCTATAACCGCAGACATAGAAGTAGGAACTGTGTATGAAGGCAAGGTCCAAAAACTAATGGACTTCGGAGCATTTGTGAATATACTACCGGGAAAAGATGGACTAGTTCACATATCTCAGATATCAGAGGAACGTGTCGAAAACGTGAGCGATAAATTATCTGAAGGTGATAGAGTAAAAGTGAAGGTTCTAGAAGTCGATAAACAAGGAAGAATTCGTCTTAGTATGAAGGCAGTATAAAAGAGGCTAGCACGAATCTTTTAGATGAAAACGACAAAGGGATATTATTTATGGTTACAATTCGATTAGCTAGGAAGGGGGCAAAAAAAAGGCCTTTCTATCACATAGTTGTGGCTGATCATCGGCGAGCAAGGGACGGAAAGCATATTGAACGGCTGGGGTTTTTTAACCCTTTCGCGGCCGGACAGGAAGAGAGTTTTAGAATTGATGATGAAAGGTATAAGTATTGGCTCTCAGTTGGTGCTAAGCCCTCAGCAAGGGTTGAAAAAATAGTGACTGTAAGTCGAAGTAGCTCTAGTTAAAGTTCTGGAAAGAGCACCAGAGAGGAAAACTGTCTCGAAATCAAGTGGAAAAATGGTCGAACTAGGTGCTTGTTTAGGGCCTCACGGAGTGAGAGGCGGAACGAGGATTGAATCCTATTCTAGGCCGCCTGAAGAGATTTTCTCCCATAAGCGATTACTTTTAGATTTACCTAACCGACAGAAATGGTATCTCATTAAAGAGGGAAAAATCGTAGCCGGGAAACTGGTCATTTTTTTCGATAAGGTGGAGAGCCGAACTGAGGCGGAATCTTTAAGGGGCGCTAAAATACTGGTCGAAAGAAGCTCGCTTCGGCCAGCTGGCAACCAACAATACTATTGGACAGACCTTATAGGCCTGTCAGTTCTTAATGTAGAAAAAAAACTATTAGGGTATGTTTCTGGCTTCATTGAAACTGGTGATCATGATGTTATGCAAATATCTGGAGAGAGAGAGCGCCTTGTTCCCTTTGTTCTGGATGTTTATGTTTTAGATATTGATACTGACGCCAGAGAAATAATCATCGACTGGCATCTGGACGATTAGATTTTGCAATATTTTTCTATCATAAGTCTGTTTCCAGAGTTTGTAGAAACCTACAAGCACATGGGTGTTGTCGGTAAAGCGGTTGGAAATCACCTAATCGATATTAAAACTGTCAACCCAAGAGATTTCGCTGAAAACGAGAGGCGTGTGGACGATGCTCCTTATGGTGGGGGACCTGGTATGGTTATGATGATTGAACCCATTGTGAAATCAATAAGATGTGCTAAAGAGTCTGTAAACGGTTCATGTTGTGTAATTAATTTGACCCCACAAGGAGTCCCTTTCAGACAAGGGCTTGTCGCAGAATTGCTGTCCTTTGAACATCTGGTCTTTGTCTCTGGGCGATATGAAGGTGTTGATGAAAGGGTGCACCATTACGTAGATCGGGAATATTCTGTTGGAGATTTTATTTTAACTGGTGGTGAGATTCCTGCAGCATTGATGATTGATGTTATCGTGAGAAACATTCCCAATGTGCTAGGAGATCCAAGATCATTGGAGAGAGAATCTCATACTGATGGAATCCTAGATCACCCACAATATACCAGACCAAGTATTTTTGAGGGTAATGAAGTTCCAGAGATTCTTCTTAGCGGAAATCATAGGGAAATTGAAGTTTGGAGGCAAAAACAGCGATTAGGACGTACCTTTCTGCGACGGCCTGAGTTGTTAAAGAAGTATAATCTCACTGAAGATGAAAAGATGTGGCTTGACCAATTTTGCAAAGAAAACAATGAGGGAATGAAGGACTAGCGTGTCTCGGTCGTTGACAAATAAAGTGATAATTAGGACAAAAAGTTAATGAAGAGATGAGGATTTTGATATATGATTCTTCGATTATTTGTTGTCCGGACTTTTAAAGATGCCTAACATAATTCAAGACCTAGAAAAGAAGCAACTCAGATCTGATATACCTAAATTTTCCCCGGGAGATACCCTCGTGGTACAAGTGAAGGTCAAAGAAGGAACCAGAGAACGTCTTCAAGCCTTCGAAGGCGTGGTTATAGCGATGAAAAATAGAGGGTTGAACTCTTCGTTTACGGTAAGAAAGATTTCTCATGGTGAAGGGGTAGAAAGGGTATTCCAAACCCATAGTCCACTAATCGGTTCCATAGAAGTTAAAAGAAGGGGTGATGTAAGACGAGCTAAATTGTATTACATGCGAGGCCGAAGCGGTAAGTCCGCAAGAATAAAGGAAAAAATCAAATAAAGTATTTGGTTTGAGTTGATTGCGTCCATATCTCAGGTCTATTCAAATCTCTCCCTTAAATACTGAATGATATCATCTGATTCATACATCCATGTGTCTGGGCGTTCGCTGGTTTTCTCAAGATAAAGGCAAGGAACCGTAGTCTTCCCTCCATGTTTCAATAATATCTCCCCATGTTTGGTATTAACTAATATATCCCTGAGCTCAATTTTGAGTTTTAGAACTGCAATAGCCTTCCTTACCTTCGCGGAAAAGTAACAGCCGTCGTAATGGTAGAGAGCCATCGCAGCGGTCAGAGTATCTACCTCGGACTGCTCTGCGGCGCTCCTGTTCGGACTGGATAAATCGATGGACTTGTTGTGATTGGATTCATAAAACATTGGCTTATTTTCAATTATAATTTAGTTTATTGGTTTCTCATACTAATGCGGTGACTCGAAATTGCGAAAAAACGACGACTCTCACATCGATCAGTTTATACAACATCTCTGGATGGAGCACGGTCTAAGTGACAATACTTTAGCAGCCTACAGGACAGACATAAATACTTTGATTCGATATTTACAAGTTTTGAAGATAAGTAGTACTCGTGTTAGGGAGGAACATCTAGAGCAATTCCTATCCATGGCTGCTGGTAGAGCTGAAAGAAGCCGTTTGAGGAGATTATCTAGTGTCCGGAGGTACTATGGTTACCTTTTGAGGGAAAAGATTATAAATTTGGATCCAAGCAGAAATTTAACATCTAAACGACTAGGACGATCCCTTCCTAAAACGCTAAGTGAAACTGATGTAGCACTATTACTAAAAGCTCCAGATGCTGATTCTGCGATAGGCGCTAGAGACAAAGCCATGCTTGAAACCCTCTATGCGACTGGTGTCAGAGTATCGGAGTTAGTCAAGTTAGAATTTACCAATGTTAATCTGAGACAAGGTGTTGTGCGAGTAATTGGTAAGGGAGATAAAGAAAGGCTCGTACCACTAGGAGAGATCGCCGTTAGTTGTTTAGAAAATTACATAAAATATAAAAGAGAGGAGTTACTTGGAAACAGGATGTCCAAGATGGTTTTTGTTAGTCGTTTAGGTAAGGAAATGACTAGGCAGTCTTTTTGGCATGCGATTAAGAAATATGCGAGGATGGCCGGAATAAATAAGGATGTTTCGCCGCATACATTGAGACATTGTTTTGCTACCCATCTGGTTAACAATGATGCAGACTTGCGTGTAGTGCAAACCTTGTTGGGTCATTCTAGTGTTTCTACGACACAAATTTACACCCATGTTGCGGCCAGTAGGTTAAAAAAGCTTCATAAAACTCATCACCCTAGAGGATAATTTAGAAAGTGAAAAGAAAAATAAAATATCGAGAAAATGTCAGTTGGAAAAAATTCTTTTTATTTTCTTTTCTGTTTATTTCATGCGATGGGATGAGTATGGATGCTGGCGGTGTTGCTGAGAAATTGAGGGGTATGATTCCCGGGGAGCCCGAAGCCGCTGTTTCTCCAAGCCCGATACCTGGATTACTTCAGGTGGTTATAGATACTAAGATTTTTTATATTTCGGAAGATTCAAAATTTCTAATCCGAGGTGAACTAATAGATTTGGAAGGGAAAACAAACATTACAGAAGGGGCAAGAGAGAAACTGAGAGCTGGACTTCTGAAGGCAGTAAATAAAGAGGAGATGATAACGTTCAAATCCAGAAAAGAGAAATCCAAAGATGAGATTTTTGTGTTTACTGATATAGATTGTACCTACTGCAGAAAATTTCATCTTGAGGTGCCCAAACTCAACCTATCGGGAATATCGGTTCATTACCTAGCCTTCCCCCGGAAGGGCATAAACAGTCTCTCCTCCACTAAGGCTCAATCTGCTTGGTGCGCGTTGAACTCCTCAGAGGCACTGACTCAAGCTAAACTTGGTAAAAATATCCCTGCAAAGACTTGTCAAAATCCGATAGAAAAACAATTTGAGTTGGGTCTCAGAATTGGCGTGATGGGAACTCCCGCTATTTATGCTTCAAGCGGTAAAGAGTTAGGTGGTTATCTCTCCGCCCGAGAGTTGCTCCAAAAAGTTACCAATTAGGTAATATCATTCCTGTGTTAAACTTTAAGCTCTTTTGCCATTAATATGGAGTAGAGGAAATGAAACCCCAGTTAAATCTCCTGGAAGAAGCAAAAATTCTCGTCGTTGGAGACATAATCTTAGATAGGTACTGGATGGGGGAGTCGAAGAGAATATCTCCCGAAGCACCAGTTCCAGTGGTTCACGGTAAGAAAGTTTTAAATAGATTGGGTGGTGCCGGGAATGTTGCCGCCAATGTTGCCTCTCTAGGTTGTTCGGTTTCTTTATTAGGCTATGTCGGACAAGATGAAGAGGGTGATCTTGTCCGAAAGCTATTGAAGGAGTGTCAGATAGAATCAGGTCTCATTTCAAGAGAAGATCTAAATACCACAGTCAAAATAAGGGTTATATCTCAAGGACAGCAGCTAGTTAGAGTAGACTTTGAGGATTCTTCAAATAAGTTTAAGAGCGACCATTTAACTAAGGCCTTTCAAGAAATAGTTGATGATTATCATTTGGTCATATTTTCCGATTATCTTAAAGGTGCCTTGCACGATGTGTCTCAATTAATTGCCTTGGCAAATGAAAGGCATAAAAGAGTGATCGCCGACCCGAAGGGTAGTGATTTCTCCCGGTACAAGGGGGCATATCTGGTTACGCCAAACATGAAAGAATTTGAGACAGTTGTTGGAGTTTGTCCAGACGAGCAAGCTATTTCTAGCAAGGCAAAAAAATTAGCAAAAGACAATCAGATAGAGCATGTCCTGGTGACGCGCGGTTCGTTGGGGATGTCCTTATATCCGAGAAGCGGGCCGGAGTTGCATGTACCTGCAGATGCGGAAGATGTTTTTGATGTAACTGGTGCTGGGGATACTGTTTGCGGGGTGGTAGGAGCTATGCTAGCAGCTGGGCAGCCCATAGCTGAGGCGGTTTCAATCGCCAATAGAGCCGCAGGTTTGGCAGTAAAGAGATTGGGCGCCGCTGTTATCTCAGCAAAAGAGCTAGAAACGATGTTGATAGGAAAGCCCCGACAAAGAAAGCTTTTGTCAATGGAAAGTTTACAGGAGAAATGCAGGTGTGTTCGCGCTAGTGGCGGCAAGGTCGTTTTTACCAACGGGTGTTTTGACATTTTACACGCTGGGCATGTTAAGTACTTAGAGGAGGCACGCAAACTGGGGGACATCTTGATAGTTGGTATCAATTCGGATGAATCAGTTAAAGATATAAAGGGTGTTGATAGACCGATTAATACTCTGAAGGATAGAGTCCGGGTTTTAGAGGCATTGGAGTCAGTGGATTCAATAATAGCCTTCGACGACGCTACGCCTATAACCCTCATCAAAGCCTTGCTCCCCGATATCCTGGTGAAAGGCGGGGACTACAAGCCTGAAGAAATAATTGGTTGCCCGGAGGTTTTAGCTCACGGGGGCGAAGTAAAGGCCTTGAAATTCTTTGCTAGCAAATCTACCAGTAGTCTTGCTAAACAAATAGAAAGTCTCTGAGAGGGTATTATATGATTATAGTCACGGGTGGGGCTGGTTTTATTGGAAGCAATTTGATAAGAAGACTTAATTCTCTAGGCATCAACGATATTCTGCTAGTAGAGAGCTTGGAAGATGGTAAAAAGGTGAAGAATATAGGTGATTTGAGCATAGTGGACTATATGGATAAAACAGAATTTATCCAAGCTTGCTCTTCAACCTGGGACCTATCAGATGTCGAACGTGTTTTTCATTTGGGGGCATGCGTCGATACCATGGAGTGGGATGGGAAATATATGATGGAGTCGAATTTTGGATACTCTAAGAAGCTAGCACTTTTTTGTTTGCAAGAGCGTATCCCGTTAGTTTATGCGTCGAGTGGCGCGGTGTACGGTCAGCAGAGTTCTTTTATAGAAACCCCTCAATATGAAAACCCTCTGAATATCTACGGATATTCCAAATTACTCTTTGATTGTTTCGTCAGGTATCATGCAAAAAATCCGGATTCTTTGATCGTCGGTTTGCGCTATTTTAACGTGTATGGAAGGGGCGAAGAGTTTAAAGGTTCAATGGCAAGCGTCATTCCTCATTTCAATCGACAGCTTATTGAAACAGGAAAAATTAAATTATTCGATGGTTCGCACGGTTTTGCCCCTGGGTTGCAATCTAGGGATTTTATTTCAGTGGCGGATGTAGTTGATGTGACCTTGTGGTTTTCCGAACAGCCAAAGGCAAAGACTGGCATCTATAATTGTGGAACCGGACGCTCAGTTACTTTTCAGTCTGTTGCTGAAACTATCCGGAATTGGCATGGAGTTGATGGGGCGATAGAGTACATACCGTTCCCATCTGAGTTAGAAAGATCATATCAGCCCTATACCTGTGCTGATTTAAACAAACTCAGACTATCTGGATATGACCGAGAATTTCAAGACGTTTTGAAAGGTGTGGAGGAGTATTTGACCTGGCTAAATTCCTAAGACTAGTCTATAACTTCTTTTTTATATTTTTTGTCCCTGCTCTTTTGATCAAGTCTCTAAGCAGACAAGAGGGCTTCAGGTCGCTCGAAAGGTTGGGTATTTACCCCGAAGGCGGGAAACACTCATCGATTTGGGTGCACGCAGTGTCCGTAGGCGAGTTTAATGCGTCTATCCCCATAATTGAGACTTTGCTTAAGTCAGCAGGGTCGCCTCAAGTTTTGATCACTACCACTACCGGCACAGCTTCTAGTTTAGTCAATAAAGTATTTGGAGATAGGGTCAAACATGTTTTTTTCCCCTATGACATTCCTTTGATATTGCGGCGCCTAATTAGAAAATATAACCCCAAAAAATTAATCTTGTTGGAAACTGAGCTTTGGCCCAACTTGCTTCGTCTGTGTCAAAAGCAAGAGATCCCAGTGCTTTTGATAAATGCTAGATTGTCCAACCGATCCTTCAATCGATATCAGTTACTCTATTCTCTAATGTCAGAAGTGGTAGGTCCTCTAACGTGTATCGGAGCTCAAAATATTGAATATGTTGAACGCTTCGAAAAAATAGGTTACCCAAGAGAAATTATTCAGGTCACTGGTAATCTAAAGTTTGAAGTGAATTATGACTCTTCATTGTCTGGAGAATTACAAGGTCTGTTCGATAAATATTTCTGTAAGCGAATAATTTTAGTTTGCGGAAGTACGAGGCCGGGAGAAGAGTCTAGGCTGATGCCAATTCTGGGACATCTGAGGGAGAGGTTTGAGAACTTATTGATAGTGATTGCTCCCCGACATCCTGATCGAGTTGCGGAGGTTGGTAAACTTTGTTTACAAGCTCGATTAAAATGTCATTATCGAAGCGAGCCGTGGATTTGGAAGGAGGAACCAGACGTTCTTATTCTTGATACGATTGGAGAGTTGTCGACCTGTTATAGTGTTGCCAGCGTAGCTTTTGTCGGAGGTAGTTTACAACCATACGGAGGACAAAATGTTTTGGAACCAATTTACTTTGGGGTTCCTTCGTTGGCTGGGCCACACACTACTAATTTTCAAGAGGAAGTGAAAGCCCTTTCGGCTACCGGTGCTTTGGATTTAATTGGTGATGAGGAGGAGTTTTATGATCGAGTAACGTATCTGCTTGAAAATGATGAGGAGAGAGAGGCATTAGGGTTGCGTGGAAGGAAACTTATTGAATCTGAGCGGGGTTCTTTACAGAGAACCTTAAAGATTCTAAACGAGTACGATGAGGTCACTTAATTAGGAGAGTTGAATCGTTCGGTGAAAGCCTGGAAAGGACCCTATTTTTTTAATCTGAGAGCCATCCGTTAACGTAGTTAATGTCTGTCATCCCCAAAGACCCAGTTACTTTTTTGAGTTTAAGGGTTTCAATAATGTATTCGTACTTAGCTTTGGAATAATCCCGTTTAGCTTGGGATAAAATGCTTTCAGCATCTACAATGTCTATGGTCGTTCTATTTCCCACCTTGAACCCCGCTCTAGTCGACTCTAGAGAGCTTCTTGCAGACGTGACCGCTTTGTCATAGGCATTCACTAAGCTAACTTGGTTCATAACTCCCAGGTAAGCATCACGAACTTCTTTTTCTACCTTCCGCTGAACTCTATCCAGTTCGTTTAGAGAGGCGACATATTTGAACTTTTCTTCTCGTGATTTGAAGAACACTTCCCCTCCAAGAAACAAAGGCATTGAAAGTTCTAAGCCTATGTCAGTTGAATCGATTTCGGAGCTTCCAAATCTACCGCCTTGCTTGTTAAAAGAGTGCCCTCCAACAATATCTACAGTCGGTAAATACTTAGATCTAACTTTTGATACTTCTTTCTTTTGTATTTCCGTTTCTATTCTTGCCTGTTTTAACTCAAGGTTTCCATCTATTGCTTTGTCTGTCCATTGATCGATATCTGGTGGATCAGGTGTTGCCAAAGGAAGTTTGGCATCAAGAGGGGAGATGGTTCGATAATATTCCCCAGTAATTTCTCGTAGACTGCCCACTGCATTCTCTATTAGATTGATTGCCTTTATCTCCTGAGCCTTAGCTCTGTCATAGCCTGCTTCAGCTTCTTGAACATCCGTGATTGCAATCAACCCTACGTTAAATCTCTGCTGGGCTCTTCCAAACTGACCCTCTAGAGAAGCAGCTTCACTTTGAGCGAAATATAGTTCATCGGATGCTGAAAGCAAGTTGAAGTATTTCTCGGCCACTCGGAATATCAGCTCCTGATGGGCAGCAATTACTGAAAGTTGTGCTTTTTTGAACCGCTTTTTGGCCTGAGAGAGGTTAATTATCCTATCGTGATGATAAATTGGTTGTGTTAGGTTAATTCTGTATTGTGTTGATACGTAGTTGGTTTTACCACCAGCCCCGAAGGCCTCGTTGAGTTGAATGTCTTGACCGATTTGTTTTTTACTGCCTGAGATTCCGAGGTGGGGTAAAAATAGTTTGGAGCGAGCCAGAGGAACCAGGCTTGCAACACCTTTTGCCTCATTTTGTGCTTTTCTATATCTGGGATCACGCTCTTCTGCAATGTTTAAAATTTGAACAATATCTGCGGCGTTGGCAGAGGAGTTATTTGAAAAACTACACATGCAAAAGGCTAGGCACATTAACCAGGTCTTCTCAAAGTAAAAGCTTTTCCTCTTCTCCATTAATCTTTACGAATCAAATTGGAAAACGGGTTGAATTTCTGAGCCTTTTAGGATCTCTGCTGTGGTCTCAAATAAATTTTCCAAGTGCCAATTTGAGTTTGATATCCTTTGCATCAATTGAGCTACCATTACGTCCCCTGAACCAACGATGGCGAACATACGGCCGCCAATTGCCAGTGAGTTTTCAATGATTCTCTGGCGGTTTGGGATTGCTCCAGACAACACTATCACGTCATAAGGAGCAAATTTTTTATACTCGGTAAGTCCATCGCCATGGTAAATTCTCACGTTATCCATAGCAGTCTTTTTGAGGTTTGATTGGGCAGCTTCAAATAGATTTTTTCTACACTCAAAACTGATAACTTCTTTTGATAACACGGCGAGGAGTGCCGTCATATGGCCAGAACCAGAGCCTATCTCTAAAACCTTATCCTCCTTCGTCAGTGCAAGCGCTTGTAGTATTCTTGCTTCTACCTTGGGGCTCATCATTTTTTGATTGTCGCCTAAGTCTAGGTTGACATCTGCGAAAGCCAACTCACGGTAGCCTGAAGGAACGAAATCTTCTCTCTTCACCTTCTCGAAGGCATCTAAAACTTCTAGATCAAATACATCCCAGGTTTTAATCTGGCAGTCAACCATATTTTTTCTAGCTTCGTCTATGTTCATTGTTGGATCCAGAGTGGTTCAAATATGTGTATATTATAGTATTTGCGGCTAGTCATTGGCTAGTTAAAGTTTTTTCTTATAGCGATTTAAGTCTCTATATTCTCTGAACTTTGTTTGAAATAAATAGGACTTCTTTTATGTCAATGGTGCCTCGGCGCATTTGTTCAGAGAGCGAACGGCGCCAAATTTTGGCATTTTTATATCCGTGGAAAAGGTTCAAAAGTGGTTGCAACGTTTTTCGCGAGGAGACGCCATGATTTACTCGCTCCTTGGCGTAGATCAAATACTCCTCCAATATCTCACTAGATGCTTTGTTAGCAGCAACTGGCTTTTGGGAAATTACACGATCGAAGTCCACTAGGTCCAAGGGGCGAGCATAGGCATGCCTACCGATCATAATTCCGTCAACGTGCTCTAGGTGTTCCAGTGTGGACCCTAAGGAACTTATTTCACCGTTTATCGTGATACATATGTCAGGATGCTCTCGCTTGAGTTTATATACCCATTGATAATTTATAGGAGGCACCATTCGGTTGGCTTTAGGTTTTAACTTAATTAAAGCTTTTCTGGCATGTACATGAATTCTGCCGGCTCCTGCCTTCAGAACTTTTTTGACGAAATTGCTAAAGTAATCGTATGAATATAGTTCGTCTACTCCGAGACGCACTTTTACGCTTATTATCGTTTTTTCTGGGCAGGCTTCTCTCATTGCGGAAACGCAGCTAACGGCTAATTCGGTATCTTTCATGAGTTGTGCGCCAAAGCCTCCTTCAATGACTTGAGGACTAGGACAGCCGCAATTCAAGTTTACTTCATCGTATCCCCATAAGGCACTGTATCTTGTGGCAGCAGCCAATATATCTGGATTACATCCCCCTAACTGTATCGCCAACGGTTTTTCGGTTTCAGAAAATGCTAGTGCCCTGGCCCGATTATCCCGCACCAGCATTTCGGCCGGTAACATTTCAGTGAATAAGCGGATATTAGGAGAAATCAGACGGGCTAAGTATCGGAAATGACGATCGGTTTTCTTCATCATTGGGGCAAGATAAAAAAACTTCTTATTTTTTATCAGTTTGGAATGTTTACCTGTTGACCCGTGCATTTGATGCTTCGATAAATTTACTCAAATTTTTCGTCAGAGCGAGCTGTAAGAACTTCATGTCCATCGTCAGTGACTAGAATTGTATGTTCCCATTGTGCTGATAGACTTCTATCTTTTGTGATCACGGTCCAATCATCAGATAGTAACCTGACATGTCTTTTACCTAAATTTATCATAGGCTCTATGGTGAAAATCATACCCGCCTGGAGTGCCAAGCCAGTATCCTCGTTGCCGTAATGAAGAACCTGAGGCTCTTCATGAAATACTGAACCGATACCATGACCGCAGTATTCTCGGACAACAGAGTACTTTTTCCCCTCGGCAAGGTTTTGAATACGGTTCCCAATAGTGCCTAGTCTTTGGCCTGGTTCTACCAAAGCAATTCCTTCTCTAAGGCAAGCGTAGCAGGTATCTATGAGGCGACGAGCTTTGTTAGAGATTTCCCCAACTCCAAACATTTTTGAGGTGTCTCCGTGGTATCCATCCTTTATAACCGTTATGTCAATATTGACAATATCTCCAGTCTTCAGTCGTGTGTCTGATGGGATGCCGTGACAAACGACGTGGTTCACCGAAGTGCATATGGACTTTGGGAAGCCGTGATAATTCAAAGGTGCCGGAATGGCTTTTTGAACATTCACTATGTACTCATGGCATAGCTTGTCTAGATCGGCTGTAGTAACTCCGTCTACCACGTTGTGCTCTATGTGTTCGAGTACCTCAGCCGCTAGTTTTCCGGCGGTACGCATTTTTTCAATCTCAGTGGGTGTTTTTATTGAGACAGACATAATGATCTATTCGTTAAATTATTGTTGTTTGGCCGTATATATGGTATAAATCGGCCGCTAATAAGGCAAGAAGACAAATAAATCTCTCACATAGGTCGACACAGTTGTTGGGGTGTCTCGCACGAATCTATTTAGATACGACGGGATTGGCAATTGGGACTTGTGGAGGCAAAACCCTACAATTAATGGAGAAAAATGACGATGAGTACTGTAGATATGCGCGAGCTTTTAGAGGCAGGCGCTCACTTCGGGCATCAAACTAGATTCTGGCATCCCAAAATGGCACCGTTTATTTACGGTCAAAGAAATAAAATCCATATCATAAATCTCGACCATACCGTAAAAGCTTTACATGAGGCTACCAATTTCATTGGAGGAATTGCTGCACGTGGCGGGAAAATACTTTTTGTGGGTACAAAAAGGGCGGCCCAGGAAACTATAGCAAAAGAGGCTGAACGAGCTGGAATGCCCTATGTCAATAGGCGTTGGCTAGGAGGAATGCTCACTAATTATAAAACTGTGAAGCAGTCTATTCAGAAACTGCGAGACTCAGAAGCGTTAGTGGATTCTGGGGGCTTGGAACGCATGTCTAAAAAGGAAGGATTAACTTTAACTCGAGAAGTAGCAAAGCTTAACCAGGGTCTCGGCGGGATCAAAAAAATGGAAAATCTACCAGATGCTTTATTTGTGGTTGACGTTGGTTTTGAGCGTATAGCGGTAGCTGAGGCAGGCAAACTAGGGATTCCAGTAGTTGGTATCGTGGATACAAATAATTCACCTGAGGGCTTGGATTATGTAATTCCCGGTAATGATGATGCAATTCGTTCTATCGGTTTATATGCGAAAGCAATGACCGACTCAATCCTGGACGGGAGACTAAGCTCCATGCACGATCGAGGAGGCTTGGAAGAATTTGTGGAAGTAGAGAGTTCTAGTCAGCCGTCGGATACTAGCAACACTTCCCAAGAAGATATCGCGAGCCCACAAGATGTATCATCAAAGGACGCCGATTCGCAGATACAAGTAGAGTCGCAAGAGGCGGCAGATGATGCTGTCACCTCAAATGCCGATAACGCGCCTGATGGTGAGGGTGAGCAGGCGGCACCACCCAGTACAGCAAATTAAAATAGGTTTAATATAATGACAATAACCGCATCGATGGTGAAAGAGCTCCGGGAACGTTCAGGAGCCGGAATGATGGATTGCAAAAAAGCCTTAGAAGAGGTAAATGGAGATCTTGAAGCTGCAATAGAATTTCTGAGAAAGTCCGGAATTGCTAAGGCCGCTAAAAAGGCTGGTCGTACGGCCGCGGAAGGACTGGTTTTGGCGAAACAAAATGAGGAATATGTATGCTTGGTTGAGATCAATTGTGAAACAGATTTCGTGGCTAACGATGAAAATTTTCGCTCTTTCGCAGATCTGGTCGCAGAGAATATTCTAGCAGAGCAGCCGGAAGACTTAGAGGCTTTAAAAAACTGCAGCACGCCAACGGGCTTGATCAAGGAGATGGCGACTGAGCTATCGGCAAAGGTTGGGGAAAAAATTGATTTAAGAAGGTTTGTTACAGTAGAAAAAAGACAGCAGGTTGCTGGAATCTACTTGCACGGCAACAAGATTGGAGTCGTAACTCTTTTAGACTCTTCTAGTGAGGGCGTCGCTAGAGATATTGCTATGCATATAGCAGCAACAAACCCCTTAGCGATCGGTTTGGAAGATTTGCAGGAAGATGTGCTTGAGAAGGAAAGAGAGATCCATCGCTCTCAAGCAGAGGAGACTGGAAAACCACCAGAAATTATCGAGAAGATGGTATCTGGCAGAATGAAGAAGTTCATTGCTGAAAATACCTTGCTTGGTCAAAACTATGTGAAAGACAATGAAAAAACTGTAGCTGCTTATCTCGATGAAACAAAAAGTTCTATATCAAAATTTTATCGGTTCGAAGTTGGGGAGGGGATTGAGAAAAAGACTGTAGATTTCGCCGAGGAAGTTGCGGCTCAAGCCCAAAATTCTGGCGGATCTTGAAGTAATTAGTTAATCGATAGGGATATGCAAATAAACGAAAGTCCCAAGTATAAAAGGGTTCTGATTAAGCTCAGCGGTGAAGTTCTTATGGGCGAAGATCAGTATGGTATAAATCAATCAGTGCTAGAACGAATAGCGAGCGAGATTTCTGAACTCAACCAGTCTCGAGTAGAGGTTGCAGTAGTGATTGGCGGGGGGAATATTTTTAGAGGCAAAGGACTTGCGGATCTTGGGATGGAGAGAGTTACGGCAGACCAGATGGGAATGTTGGCAACTGTAATCAATGCGTTGGCTATCCAGGATGCTTTGGAAAGGATGGGGATGTACGCTAGAGTTATGTCGGCCATAAAGATCAATGAAGTATGTGAGGACTATATTAGACGAAGGGCAGTTCGGCATCTGGAGAAGGGCAGAATAGTTGTGCTAGCTGCCGGTACAGGCAACCCGTTTTTTACAACAGATTCTGCCGCTAGCTTGAGGGCAGTAGAAATAGATGCCGATATTTTAATCAAGGCAACAAAAGTAGACGGAGTGTACTCTGCTGATCCGATGGAGGATAGTTCCGCAAAATTATACAAAAGGCTGAGTTATGATGACGTTTTGGACAAAAAACTCTCAGTCATGGATGCAACAGCGGTGGTTTTGTGTCGGGATAATGGTATGCCATTAAGGGTGGTCAACATGATGAAACGTGGTGCCTTTTTAGATGCTGCTCTGGGAAAGGAAGTTGGAACAATAGTCACGGTATAACAAATAATGGAAGATATTAGAAAAATAGCTGAAGAGAAGATGATCAAATCGGTGGAATCACTGAGATCAAGTCTTATGAGGCTCAGAACAGGTAGGGCTCACACAAGTCTTCTGGATCACATTTCAGTTGATTACTACGGAAATAAATCACCGCTTTCCCAGGTTGCGAATGTAGGGGTAGAAGATCCGCGTACTTTGTCTGTTACCGTTTGGGATAAAAGCATGGTTGAGTCCGTAGAAAAAGCGATAATGGAGAGTAACCTTGGCTTAACTCCTAACAGTGCGGGTACGCTGATAAGAATACCCATTCCACCGATGACGGAGGAAAGACGGAAAGACCTAATAAAGGTATTGAAGAGTGAGGCAGAGGGCGCCAAGGTGGCGGTAAGAAATCTCCGTCGAGATGCTTTGGCAAAATATAAAGAGTTGGTGAAAGCGAAAGAGATGTCTGAGGACGAAGAGAGAAAGGCGGGAGATCAAATACAGAAACTCACTGACAAATATGTTGCCAGTATGGACAATGTTGTAAGAGATAAAGAGTCGGAAATCATGGAAATCTAGACTTTTTCAGACGAGATTGTCTTAGGTCGAATTAGGGATGGTTTTATCTTTGCTCAGGGGTGCTTATTTATGGCGTCAAAAGATCTAGAATACTTGCCCAACCATGTCGCTATTATAATGGACGGGAATGGTAGGTGGGCAAAGGAAAGGAACTTGGAAAGGACAGAAGGCCACCTGGAAGGGTTGGAGCGGGTCAGAGGACTGGTCAAGCACTGTGTTAAGGTTGGTGTAGAGTTTTTAACGTTGTTCGCTTTTAGTAGCGAAAATTGGCGACGGCCAGAGAGTGAAGTCACATATCTATTACATCTTTTTGTAAGGGCCATAGAGAACGAAGCAAACCAATTAGAAGAAAACGGCGTGCGACTGGCTTTTATTGGAGACTTAGAGGCGTTTCCTGATGAACTGCGGGAAAAAATTAAGTCTATAGAGAAAAGTTTTCCGCCCAACCCTAAGTTGCTTTTAACAATTGCTGCAAATTACGGCGGGAGATGGGACATAACGCAGGCTGCCCAAAAGGTTTGCGAAAGCGTGTTGAGCGGTGTTATCCGACCTGAACAAATAAATATCGATACCATAGCTAAAAAGATGTCTCTTTCAGAAATACCAGAGCCAGACTTACTGATTCGGACGGGAGGCGAAAAGCGGCTCAGTAACTATCTACTTTGGCAGTTAGCTTATACGGAACTGTATTTCACCGAAATATACTGGCCCGAATTTGATGTGTCGGCCTTCGAGGAAGCCTTAATAGCATTCTCCAGACGAGAACGAAGATTTGGAAAAACTCATGAGCAAATTCATTCAAAAGATGTTGAATCTCTGTCTCAGTGAAACAGAGTAAAGGAACGATGTGGTGAGTAATGACTGAAGAAGGTAAATTTAGGGGCAGTTCGTTACAAAGGATAGGTACTGGAATAGTTTTAGCATCCGTTGTCCTGCTGGGCGTGCTTTCTAATGCGTTCTTCTTTCTCTCGCTTATTTGGTTGCTGATTTTTGTGTCCGCTTTTGAATGGACATCATTTATTGGTCTGAGAGATTACTTATCCAAACTAATTTACAGTACTTTAGTTTTAGGCTTGTGTGTGCTCTGTTTTTATTCCGCTAAAAGCTCAGAACTGCTGACTGCCTTTATTTTAATTGGCGTAGTTTTTTGGTTTTTTGCGACGATTCTCATTTACAGAGCTGCCGAGCATCCAGGCTTATTCCGTATAGAAGGTGGATGGTTCTTTGCCTGCGCAGGCGTGGTTATTCTTTCCAGCACTTGTGCCTCACTAATTTATCTTTATGAGCAGTCTTCGGCTCTTTTGATAGTACTTTTAAGCACTGTTTGCTCAGTCGACACTTTCGCTTATTTTGGCGGGAAATCAAAAGGGCGTCGCAAATTTGTACCCTCGATTAGTCCGCGTAAGACTTGGGAAGGGGTGTGGTTTGGCGTGGCTGGAGGAAGTCTGGTGTCATTAATATCAGGATATTTTTTCTTGTCTTTTGATGTTTCTATCCTGCTGTGTCTTACTTTCGCTACAGTGCTTTTTGCGGTTGTTGGTGACTTGTTAGAGAGTCTATTTAAGCGTCTGGCTAATTTGAAAGATTCTGGTAACCTTTTGCCAGGGCATGGAGGCGTACTCGATCGGGTTGACAGCTTGCTAGCTGGCGCCCCAGTATTTGCTGGAATCACAATTTTGGCAGGGGTTTATGAGTAAAGCGCTAACTATTTTAGGATCCACAGGGACTATCGGAGATAGTACCTTAAAGGTGTTATCTCTACACCCAGATAAGTTTTCTCTTTTTGCACTGACCGCGTATTCCAATTGTGAAAAAATGTTTCAACAGTGCGTGGTTTGGGAGCCCGAATATGCCGTGATGGTGGAAGAAAAAGCAGCCGATGCTTTGGAACGGAAAGTGAAAAAAGCTGGCCTTAAAGTTCAAGTGATATGGGGCTTGGCTGGTTTAGAGTATGTAGCGTCTCATCCTAATACTGACTATGTAATGGCTGGGATTGTAGGCGCAGCTGGACTTTTGCCTAACTTAGCTGCTGCGCAGGCAGGAAAACGCGTGATGCTCGCCAATAAAGAGTCTTTGGTAATGTCCGGTCAGTTGTTTATGAATGCGGTGGAAGAAAATGGTGCTCAGCTTTTACCCATTGACAGCGAACACAATGCTATCTTCCAATGCCTTCCTAGCATAGAAAACAAGGGTGAGGGTTCCACTACAAAAGGTGTGAAGAAAATTATTCTAACTGCATCTGGAGGACCATTTAGAGAAAAAACTCTAAAACAGCTTGAGAGAGTTACACCGAACGAAGCGTGCGCCCATCCAAATTGGGTGATGGGCCAGAAAATATCGGTGGACTCAGCATCAATGATGAATAAAGGACTGGAGGTGATCGAAGCTTGCTGGTTGTTCAATGTTAAGTGCAGCGATGTTCAGGTTGTAATTCATCCGGAAAGTATAATTCATTCAATGGTTGAGTACGTTGATGGCTCTATTATCTCTCAAATGGGAAATCCTGACATGCGCACTCCCATTGCCTATTCTTTGTTGTGGCCTGAGCGGGGTGAGTCTGGGGTGAGCTCTCTAGATCTGTTCTCAGTCAAGCAGTTAAATTTTGAGGAGCCAGATCCACTTCGTTTCCCTTGTCTTAAATTAGCGCAAGATGCTATTCGAACTGGGGGTACTGCACCTGCAGTTTTAAACGCTGCGAACGAGGTTGCCGTAGCAGCATTTTTAAATGCGCAAATAAAATTTACTGACATACCCCATATTGTTGAGAGCGCGCTATCGAGCCACAGTGTGAAAGAAGCTGATACAATTGATTTAATCCTGTCTGTTGATCAGGAAACGAGACAAGAGGTTGGCAGTAAAATAAAAACCATATGATCCCCGATTTTTTAGTCAAAGTGTTAGCCTTTATTGGCGTTATTAGTATTCTTGTAACCGTGCATGAGCTAGGGCATTTCCTTGTCGCTAGGTTGTGCGGAGTGAGGGTTCTCGTGTTTTCAATTGGCTTTGGTAAAAGGATTTGCGGTTTTACAAAGAATGGGACTGAATACATCCTTTCTGCAATCCCCCTTGGTGGCTATGTATCGATGTTGGATGAAAAAGAATCTGCGACCAAGCAAACAGAAATGCTATCTGATTCAGCGAGTGGCGCCGCCCTTAACGAAATGTCCTTCCCAGCAAAATGTTCTATTCTATTGGCGGGACCTCTGGCGAATTTTCTCTTAGCTATTCTTCTTTATTGGTTCTTATTTGTAGTCGGTGTGGGTGGACCTAAACCAATTGTAGGAGAAATCCGCGAATCCTCAAAAGCAGAGGAGGCTGGTTTGACATACGGTGACCAGTTTGTGTCGATTGGAAAAACTGAAGTTCGTACCTGGGAAGGATTTATACACGCTTTTGTAGATGTTGTCCTCGATGAGAATGAAGCAGAAGTGGAAGTAATAACAGTTAAAGGCGAACGGAAGGCTAAAACCATCAACCTAGTTGGTGTATCGATAGACGAAGTATCGGATGAGGGCCCTTTCGAAGTGCTAGGTTTTAGACCCAAAGTCATAGAGTTAGAGCCACTCATTGACAAAGTAATCGGAGGCAGTCCGGCTCAGAATGCTGGTTTTAGGTCTGGGGATCGCGTGCGCTCTATTAACGGCAAGCCTGTAGAGAGTTGGGCCGAGTTTACCCGAATAGTGGGAAGCAATGCCGGTAACGAGCTCTTAGTTGTTCTCGAGAGAGAGGGAAGTCAAGTTGATGTCGTGGTCACGCCAGAGACTGTTCAGAGTGGGGTTGACGAGTATGGGAAAGTTGGGGTGACCGTTGACCTGTCTGCGGTTTGGGCTACCGAGACCTACGGGTTGATTACGGCCGGGGAGCTTGCATTAGAAAAAACCGCCCAAATGAGTGTAATGACTTTAAAATTTCTTTGGAAACTAATTAATTTCGAAGCTTCTCCAAAAAACCTTAGTGGACCAATAGGGATTGCCAATTACGCTGGTGAGTCGGTAAAGCTGGGTTTTTTTGAACTTTTGAAATTTTTGGCGGTGGTAAGTATCAGTCTTGGCGTGATAAATTTGTTGCCTATTCCACTGCTAGATGGCGGACACCTGTTATACTATTCTTTGGAATTAGTTGTCGGGAAACCGCTTTCGGAAAAATTTCGTCAGTTTGGCATGCAATTAGGACTTGCTATTCTGGTATCACTTTTTCTTGTTGCAACCTATAACGACTTATTAAAGTTAAACTTTTAAGGATTGATGTTTTGCTGAAAAAAATAAGGCATTTCTTTGCGAATCTTTTGCTCTTCTTGTTCGTTGCAAACTTGCCCGCCTTTGGGAACGATCTGTTCATAGTTGACGATATCCAAATAAGAGGTTTAAAACAAATTTCGCCTGGGATGGTTTTTAATTATTTGCCGGTGACGATTGGCGACACCATGGACGAAAATAGGATTAGAAAAGCTGTCCGTGCACTTTTCAAAACAGGATTTTTTCGTGATGTCAGGCTTGAAAGAGATGGCGACGTACTAGTAGTGACTGTTGAAGAGCGTCCTACCATAGCTTTGATAACTTTTGACGGCAATCGCGCCATAAAGACGGAGGATTTGGAAGATGGCCTCGCTGAGGCGGGTTTTTCCGAGGGGGAAGTTTTTAATCAGGGGAAATTAGACAAAGTCATTCAAGAACTTAGGCGTCAATATTACGCAAATGGCAAGTATGGAGCTCAGGTTGACTATGAAATCTCACCTGTTGGAGAGGATGCCATAGAGATAGCTTTTTTAATAGTTGAAGGTGAAGCAGCAAAAATTAAACAAATAAAAATTGTGGGCAATACAGTCTATTCGGATGAGGAACTGTTAAACGTTTTTAAACTCAAGACTGGTAATTGGCTCAGTTGGTTCAGAAAAGATGATCAATATTCCAAACAAAAATTATCAGGTGATTTAGAGACGCTTCGATCTTGGTATCAGGACTACGGCTATTTAAACTTTTCAATCGATTCAACGCAGGTGTCGGTATCTCCTGATAAGGAAAGTGTGTATGTGACCATCAATATTACTGAAGGCGATAGTTTCGTTATTGATAAGGTCTTACTCTCGGGTACTTTAATCATCGAGCCAATTGAGTTATATGGATTTGTCTTTACTAGAAAAGGAGACGTTTTTTCTAGAAAAATGGTGGAAGCGACCAGCAAGGCAATATCCGACAGGTTAGGCCATGAAGGGTACGCGTTTGCAAACGTTAATCCAATACCTGAGGTAGACAAGGAATCAAGAACGGCAGAACTAACTTACTACATCGACCCGGGTCAAAGGGTCTATGTACGAAGAATAAATTTTTATGGTAACCGGAAAACTAGAGACGAGGTTCTTCGCAGAGAAATGAGGCAGATGGAAGGAGGTTGGATTTCCACTCCAAAAGTGGAACGTTCAAAGATTCGTTTGAAAAGGACCGGTTATTTCGAAGAGGCGGTGGTGGAGACTCCTGCCGTTCCAGGATCGACGGACCTAGTCGATGTGAATTTCATGGTAGAAGAACGACCCTCTGGAAACCTCATGTTGGGTGCTGGATTTTCTCAAGGTGCTGGATTGATTTTTAATACCCAAGTCAGCCAAGATAATTTTATGGGCAGCGGGAAGAGTGTAAATTTTACGTTTAATAATAGTGAAATCAATAAATCGTTTCGGTTGGGTTATTTTAATCCCTATTGGACAATAGATGGGGTGGCGCGTGGGTTCGACCTCAGTTACTCTGAAATTGAAGCTGGAAGGCGGAGGATTGCCAGATACGATCAGAAAAACGTTTCTATGGGCGCCTCCTTTGGGATTCCTTTTACTGAATTCAATTATATGAATATTGGAATAAATTGGGAGAGGTCGGAAATCCAGACCGACCAATTTCTCTTGGATCCAATTATAGCAACCTTTTTAGCTCGAGAAGGCCGAGAATACGATAATTTCCGTTTGCAAACGTCTTTCTCTTATGACACCAGAAATGCGGGACTTTTTCCTAACTCTGGCACCCTCCAGAGAATATCTACTGAAATCGCGCTCCCCGGTGGAGACCTTTATTACTGGAAAGTTGATTATGATTCCCGATATTACTTCAAGATTCCTTTTAAGAGAAATTTCACTGGGCTTTTGAAAAGCAAGGTGGGATATGGGGATAGTTATGGCTCCACTACAGAACTACCTTTTTTCAGGAACTTTTATGCTGGCGGGCCTCGGACAGTGAGGGGCTATGACGAATCCTCTTTAGGACCGCAAGATATATTTGGTCGTGCCTTGGGTGGCAATATAATGTTTGTAGGAAATGCTGAAATGATACTGCCACTCCCTATTCAAGAGTTAAAGTCGACCAGGTTATCTCTATTTTATGACGTCGGTAACGTTTTCGCCTCCAATGAATCTTTCTCTTTTTCTGATATGCGGATGTCTGTGGGAGTGTCGGGCATTTGGATGTCACCGTTCGGCTTGCTTTCCGTCAGTTACTCCAAGCCTTTTAACGATCAATTTGGCGATGAAATACAAAAGTTTCAGTTTAATTTCGGCACACAGTTTTAATTATCAAAACTGTCGCTAACACTGCTTCATTATTTGGTCAAATTACTATAGAGTGTGAGCGGCAGGATCGGCTTAATTTGTGAAAAATTTAGAAAGTGAGGTTGGGAAAAGTTATGAAGGCTCAAAAAAATAAACTCTTCGTTGTCTTAACTGGATTGGCGTTGATTTTGGGAGTTGTGGCTGCCGAAGCTGCAGATTATAAAATAGGTGTCGTAAACGTCCAGAAGGTGTTGACGAGTATCCCGCAAACTGAAGCGGCTACCAAGAAGCTGGAAAAAGAATTTGGGTCAAGAGATCGTGATATAGGTAAGGATAATAAAGCCCTGGAGGAGCTAGCCGACAGATTGAAGAAGGACGGCGCTATTATGAGTGACTCTGAAAGAAGCCGAGTAGAGAGAGATATCCAAACCAAACAGCGGGACTTAAAGAGAAAAGCAGAGGAGTTTCAAGAAGACTTGAACTTTCGACGTAACGAAGAGATGCAAGCCATTCAGAAAAAGATTGCCGCTAATGTTAGAGACTACGCTAAGGAAAATGCATTTGATTTTGTGTTAGTGAACTCTGCTGTTTACTTTTCGGACAGAGTCGATTTGACCGGGGCAATAGTGGAAAGAATGAAAAAGGCGGCGAATTAAAAAAATTATGAAGAACGACTGGTAACGTTTTTTCCTACATTTACCTAATTCCACGGAAGCCATAAAGATACTACCAAGAGCTGGTAGCTAAGCGAACAGGAAAAAAGATGAGTGCCTTAGGGATCGAGAAAATTATGGAGCATCTGCCACACAGGTATCCATTTCTTTTGGTCGACAGGGTTGAAAGTTATGTGGCAAACTCTAATTTGATAGCAGTAAAAAATGTAACTGCTAGTGAAAATTACTTTGAAGGCCACTTTCCAGGGGAGCCAATCATGCCTGGAGTCTTAATAATTGAATCCTTGGCGCAAGCAACGGGCCTCCTAATATCATTGTCCGAAGGTAATCAAAAAGTGGACGGACTCTACTATCTATTGGGGATAAATAATGCTCGATTCAAAAGGATGGTCGTACCAGGTGATGTGTTGACCTTAGAAGTGACGATGCTTAGAAAGATTCGAGATGTGTATAAATTTTCTGCGATGGCGTGTGTTGCTGGGGATGAGGTGGCAACTGCAGAAATTTTAACGACCGGCAGGAATAATTGATGTCTGTTCATCCAACATCTATCGTTCATCCCAGCGCAAGACTGGCTGAGGATGTTGTGGTAGGACCATGGAGTCAGATAGGTGAAGGTGTGACCATTGGAGAGGGGACTGTAGTAGGCTCCCATTGTCTAATACAGGGGCCAACTGTGATCGGTAAAAAGAACGAGATCCATTCTTTTTCAATTTTAGGTAGCGATCCTCAGGATAAAAAATTTGAGGCTGATGTTGCCTCAAGGCTAAGCATTGGTGATAGGAATGTGGTTCGTGAATACTGCAGCGTAAACAGGGGAACAAAAGCTGGTGGAGGTGTGACAAGGATAGGTAACGATAATTGGATAATGGCCTATTGTCATATAGCTCACGATTGTCAGGTAGGCAATAGTAGTGTTTTTGCGAATAACACTACCTTGGCGGGACATGTTGTCGTTGGTAATTTCGTAACTTTAGGAGGGTTCACAGGGATACATCAATTTTGTCAACTTGGTGAGGGGTGTTTCTCGGCAATCTCTGCAATCATTAAAAAAGACGTTCCACCATATGTGATGGTAAAAGGGAATGCGGCTAAGCCACGTTGTATTAATAGAATAGGTTTACAAAGACGAGGATTCCCACAGGATACCATTAATGCCTTGAGACGATGTTACCGAGTTCTTTATCTTCAAGGGAATACTTTAGAAACTGCCATAAAGAAAATTGAAGCAAATGAGGATAATTCCAGTTTAGTACAAAAATTTCTTGAATTTATTATAGAAAGTGAACGAGGGATAGTTAGATAATTGCTTTCTCATACATTTTTATAATTAGGAATTTTTAAAGATATTTTCATCATGTTTGGTCCTTCAGGAGTATCGTGTTGAAAACCATCGCAATTGTAGCAACCGAGCACTCTGGTGATTTAATAGGAGCTGAATTGACTCGCGCTTTATTTCGAGAAAATCCTAATCTGAATTTGATCGGATTATGCGGGCCTAAGATGAGGGGCGCTGGTTGTCACGAAATAGGGAACATCGAGGAGCTTTCGGTTATGGGGTTTGTTGACGTTCTAGTGAACTACCCCAGATTAAGACGATTGCAAAAGCGAATAATCAAGTCATTACTGGAACAAGGGGTGGATGCCTTTATTGGTATTGATGGTCCGGATTTCAATCTTCCGATAAGTAGACAACTGCGTAAGCTAGATGTTTTTACAGCGCAATACGTCTGTCCGCAGGCTTGGGCATGGAGAGAATGGCGAGTAAAGAGTATCAGGCGATCAATCGACATGATGTTTGCTTTATTTCCTTTTGAAGAGAAGTTTTTTCAGGAGAGGGGGATAGAGACAATGTTTGTTGGACACCCGCTTGCAGAATCTACTAAGCATTATCAATTGGGAGATGATGCACGCAGTTCGATTATACCGAAAAGGTCCGGCTTAGTATTAGCAATTATGCCTGGTAGCCGGCCTGCTGAGATAGAAAGGCATTTAGATCTTTTCTTGAGGGCTGGTGTAGAGTTACGAAAGACACTTGGGCAGAGTGTGAAATTGCTGATTGGGTGTTCCTCAAGCGATAGAGAAAATTTAGTGCGCTCCCTGATGGGAGATTATGATTGTGAAATTGTAGTAGGTAACAGCCATCAGGTTTTAACCAAAGCGGATGTGGCGATTGTAGTTTCAGGAACTATTGCGCTGGAAAGTATGCTGTGTAAAACACCAGTTGTCGTTGCATACAAAACTTCAAAAATAAATTATGTCATCTTAAAGCTCTTAGTAAAGACTAAATATATCTCATTGCCAAATATTTTGACTGATATGAAACTTATACCCGAGTTAGTACAAGGGGCGGTTCAGCCTCGATATTTGGCAGGAGAAGCATTAAATTGGTTAATCGACACTCAAAGAAAGAATATTTTTCTTTTGAAGGCAGATTTAATTCAACGTAGATTGCAACAGGACGGTTCAAAAAAGGTTGCTCAGACCCTATTACAAAGAATTGAAGCATGAACGCTCAATCCTTAAATTACGATAACTATGATGGTATTGCTGGCGTTGATGAGGTGGGGCGAGGTGCTATCGCTGGGCCTATCGTGGCGGCAGCAGTTATTCTGCCAAGGCATCAGGAGCCGATTTTCAAAGACTCCAAAAAGATATCATCAAATAAACGTCGTCAGTTTTACAGAGTGTTGAAAGCGTCAGGGGCGGATATTGGGATAGGTATTGCCTCCCCTCGTGAGATAGAGAAATTAAATGTTCATTTTGCCTCATTGATGGCAATGAAAAGAGCAATAGAGCGCCTCAGTAGCGTGCCCTTGCAAGTCTTGGTCGATGGTATATTTTTGCCAGAATTCAATGGTCCGATTAGCGCGATTGCTAAAGGCGATGAAAGAATTCAACCGATAAGTGCCGCTTCAATTGTGGCTAAAGTCTTTAGGGATTATTTAATGGTGAGGCTTGGTAGACGGTTTCCTATCTACGGTTTGAGGGAGCACAAAGGCTATCCAACAAAAAAACATAAAAAAGCAATTAAAGAGTATGGCATTCTAAAGTTTCACAGGAGGACTTTTGAGCCTGTTAGAGGAATCTCCTTGAGGGATGAGGGCTAATGCATCCTAAGTTTGTTCATCTTAATGTGCACAGTGAATTCTCGTTGATAGATAGCTTAATTCGAATCCCTCGCCTATTAGAAAAGTGTAAGGAAGGCTCCGCGGGCTCCGTAGGCTTGACAGACAGTAATAATTTGTTCGCAGCTGTGAAATTTGTGAGGTCTGCTGAGGCGGCTGGAGTAAAACCTATACTTGGCTCTGAAATAGACATAGTGTCTGAAAATGCGACCGTCGGCTGTTATAAAGTGGTTTTACTTTGTCAAAATAAAATAGGTTTTGAAAACCTATGTGCAGTGCTGTCAGATTTGCATCAGGTTGATCAAAACTCTGAAAAGGGAGGGCTTCGAGAGAGGCAGTTTTTTGATAGTCGATTGGATGGTTTGATAGCACTTTCTGGTGATGTGGGGGGGGACATTGGTAAGTTGATTGCTTCGGGGAGTTACGATGAAGCGAAAGTCCGTTTAAATAATTGGAATGAACTGTTTGATAGCAACTACTTTTGTCAAGTCAGTAGGGTTGGAGCACCATTCGAAGAAGAATACATAAGGGTTGTTAGTGATTTAGTTGGTCTTCAAATTGGCTTGGTTGCGACGAATCATGTTCGATTTCTTGAGCAACATGAATTTGATGCTCATGACGCCAGAGTTTGCATTCAGGAATCAAGACTATTAAGTGATCCAAGGAGAAACAACCAATACTATGATAGTCAATATTTGAAAACGGAAGACCAAATGATAGAGTTGTTTTCCGACATCCCAAGTGCCTTAGCAAATAGCGTTAACATTGCCATAAAATGCAATATCGCGTTTGATCAAGAAAGCTATTTGATGCCGAAATTTCCAGTTCAAAAAGGTTCTAATGAGAAATCCGTAGTGTCAGCACAAGCTAAAGCAGGATTAAAGGATCGACTCAACAGTGTGGCTGGGACTATAGTAGGAGGTGATGAAGAAATCTATGTGAAGCGTTTAGAGGAGGAGCTAAGCGTCATAACAGAAATGGGTTTTTCAGGCTATTTTTTGATCGTGGCAGATTTCATACAGTGGGCTAAAGATAAAGGTATACCCGTTGGACCTGGCCGTGGGTCAGGTGCTGGTTCGTTAGTAGCGTATTGTCTGGGGATAACGGAGCTAGATCCTATAAAGTATGACCTTTTGTTTGAACGATTTCTAAATCCAGAAAGAGTTTCAATGCCAGATTTTGATATCGATTTCTGTATGGATCGAAGAGATGAAGTAATAGACTACGTAGCACAACGTTACGGAAAAGAGAAGGTGGCGCAGATAATCACTTTCGGAAAAATGGCCGCTAAGGCTGTAATAAGGGACGTTGGCAGAATCCTTGGCTATCCTTATCCACAAGTAGATGAATTGGCTAAATTAATTCCCGCCGAAGTGGGTATTACCCTTCCAACTATAATGGACGATCCTAAAAGTGATTTATCGAAAAGATATGGAGTAGATGAGGACACTCGCACGATCGTCGACCTCGCACTTGAGCTCGAGGGATTGTCCAGAAATGCTGGAACCCACGCTGGTGGCTTGGTAATCGCGCCCTCACGACTTACCAAATATACCCCATTATACGGAGACAAAGATGGCGACGGAATGGTTACCCAGTTTGATATGGGGGATGTGGAATCAATTGGCCTTGTTAAATTTGACCTTTTGGGTTTAAAAACTTTGACAATTATAGATTGGGCATTAAAGTCAGTTAACTCGCTGAGACTGAAAAAGTCATTATCTAAAGTAGATATAGGTACTATACCTTTAGACGATTCGGAGACCTTTCAGGAGATCCAAAAAGGCAAAACTATAGCGATTTTTCAGCTAGAGTCTAGGGGCATGAGGGAGCTTATACTGAGACTTAAACCTGACAAGTTTGATGACCTTATCGCTTTGGTAGCGCTATTCCGACCAGGTCCACTCGAGTCGGGAATGGTAGACGATTTTATCTCGGTAAAACACGGTGGCACCGCGAAATATCCGCATCCTCTTCTAGAAGAGGTATTAAGACCAACATACGGTGTGATTCTGTATCAAGAACAAGTGATGGAAATCGCTAGGTCAATGGCAGGTTTCACGCTTGGTTCAGCAGACATCCTCAGGCGTGCGATGGGAAAGAAAAAACCAGAAGAAATGGCTACGCAGCGAGAAGCATTTTTGAATGGGGCCGAAAAAAAAGGGGTGCAGAGCTCTAAAGCAGATCTTATTTTCAATTTGATAGAGAAATTCGCTGGCTATGGGTTCAACAAATCGCATTCTGCTGCCTACGCGCTGGTAGCGTATCAAACGGCATGGTTGAAAACTAAATATCCCGGTCCTTTTATGGCGGCTGTGCTCTCCGCAGACATGGATAACACGGACAAAATTGTTAATATGATTCAAGAATGTAGGACGTTAGCAATAGAAATACTCAAACCAGATGTTAATAAAAGTGAATATCGATTTTTAGCCTTTGGGGAAAAGAAAGTTCGGTACGGATTGGGTGCGATAAAAGGATTAGGTTCCAACATAGTTGATGGTATTGTGCGAGAAAGATGTTCGGGAGGAGATTATAGCTCTATGATTGATCTCTGTAAGAGAGTACGGGAACCGCGTTTAAATAAAAAGAGCCTGGAACTTTTGATTAAAGCTGGTAGTTTCGATTCTCTGGAAAAAAATCGCAAGGACTGTTTCCGTAGGATAGAGTTAGCATTGCAGCTGGCTGAGCAAGATAGGTTAGCCAAAGAGGTTGGCCAAACCGATCTTTTTGGTCTTGAGCAAGCCGATAATTTAGATTCGACTTCTCTTGACGAGATTCATAACCTTCCTAACTCGGAGCACGACTTTTCATCTGATGAATTACTAGCGTGGGAAAAGGAATCCCTAGGCCTTTATTTAACGGGACATCCAATTGACAACTACTATTACGATATAAAAGCGCTCGCGAGGGGATCGATTGCTGGAATGCGCGTAGGAAAAGCCAAAATAGCCGGTTTGATAGTAGGACTGAGAACAGTGAACACGAGGAGGGGGGAGATAGCGATTGTTACAGTAGATGATAAAACAGGATTTGCTGATTTTGTGCTAGACAGTAACGTCTTTCAAACTCATGTTGATTTGCTAATCCCCGATAAAGTAGCTGTTTTCTCGGGTCGTTGTTCCACTGACAGATACACTGGTCGTCTCAGTATGCAGGTCGACTCGGTGGATTCCTTAGATGCGTTAAGGGAGCGATATGCACGCCAGATAATATTAGAAATTGAGGAGGAGAAAATTACTGAAGATCTCGTTAGACATTTAGAAGCAATACTTAAAAGTTCCGACCGAGGATATACTGAAATCTGCTTAGCTTGTGTATCAGAGCACTCGACGGCAATGTTTAGGCTAGATGGAAGGTGGAAGACTAAAGTGTCCACTTATCTTATAGAGCGTTTGAATAGACTGTTCTCGCAGGATAAAATCTTGATTCAGTATGGTGAGATATCATAGGAGAAAATAATGGACGGGGAATCTATTAATAAAACGACCGAGTACGGCGAGGCCCGTCCTAACTTGGATTTCGTAGATTTCGAGTTGCCCATTATGGATCTAGAGGCGAAGATTGAAGAGCTATGTCTTGTTGAGGGAAATAACGATTTAGCTTTGGCTTCGGAAATAGATAATCTACGAAAAAAGTCTGAAGATCTCACTAGGGAAATATTTTCGTCACTAAACTCGTGGCAGATTTCGAAAATAGCCCGTCACCCCAAGCGACCTTACTCGATGGATTACGTTAAGTTGATTTTCGATGAATTTGTTGAGTTTCACGGTGATCGAGCGTTTGCCGAAGACACTGCTATTATTTGTGGACTAGGTACTATCGAGTCTAGAAATCTAGTGTTTATTGGGCATCAAAAAGGGCGAGGTACTAAAGAGAATTTGGCACGAAACTTCGGCATGCCTAAACCAGAAGGGTACCGAAAAGCACTTAGAGCGATGAGGCTGGCTGAGCAATTTAAGCTTCCTCTACTGACTTTTATTGATACCCCAGGAGCATATCCAGGGATTGGTGCCGAAGAGCGAGGGCAGAGTGAGGCTATCGCTACGAACCTTAGAACGATGTCTAGCTTAAGGGTGCCCATAGTGTCTGTGGTCATTGGGGAGGGTGGTTCTGGTGGCGCGCTCGCTATTGGGATGGGTGATAAAATTCTTATGAAGCAGTATTCCACTTATTCCGTCATATCGCCAGAAGGTTGTGCCTCTATACTGTGGAAAAGCGCTGCTGCTGCGAGTGATGCGGCTAATGCTATGCACATAACAGCCGATCAGCTTTTTAAATTAGGGATTATAGACACTATCGTGGAGGAACCGCTTGGTGGTTCTCATAGAAATGTCGAAGTTGCTGCTGAGAATTTGAAGCAGGCGATTTTATCTGCTTTTGATGATTTGCGCTCTGTAGAGAAAAAAGATTTGATTGAAAGAAGAAGAAAAAAATTTTCTGCCATCGGAGAATTCTCAGAAGATTAGAAGCGTGATGACTCGTGGCTAAAGACATCGTTAAATCCAATTGAGTGATATACATCATAGAGTTAAAACGGCGCTGAGTACATTTTTGGCTCAGTCTAGGGCTGGAGAGTTGGTCTTGTTATTTAGTGGCGGGCGAGACTCCACTGTGCTGCTAGAATTGTTGGTCGAGATAAGGGATGAATTAGGTTTTAGTTTAAGGGCTGTGCATATTGATCACAGGCTGAATTCTGATAGTAATGCTCAAGCCGAAAAGTGTGCTCGCTTGGCTAAGGTAAAAGATGTGAACTTAAAAGTTTACGCGCTCGAGACAGGTCCGGTTCAGGGCCAAAGCGTTGAAGAATGGGCCAGGAATGAGCGCTATAGAATTATTCGTCGCGATATAAATTCTAAGAGTCTGGTGTTGACCGCTCATCACTACAATGATCATGTTGAAACTGTTGTTCAGAGAGTAACGCAAGGAGCGGGTCCGTACGGGCTACGTGGGATTGTACCTCTAAGAAAGTTGGATCCAGGATATATTGGGAGACCACTTTTGAAAGTTTCTCGGGATGAGATAACCTCGTTCGCTATAGAAAGAAAATTGGTTTGGTATGAAGACCCGATGAATTATGAGGAGAGATATGAGCGAACGAGAATTAGAAAATTTTTAATACCAAGTTTAAAGTCGTTTTCTGCAAAAGTAGAGTCGCGATTGGAGAAACTCTCTAAAATTCAAATAGAACTTTGTGACATATTGGACCACATAGCTGATTCCTATTTAGCTGAGGAGCGCTTTCTGCCAAAGAAGCTCTCTGTCAAAACACTGAGTAGTAGCAAAGATATTTTGCGCCCATATATCCTGCGTAAGGCGTTGATAGACTCTGGATTCCCAGTGCCTGGAGAGAAAAAATTAGAAGCTATTATCAGTCAAATGGTGGAAGCAAAAGAAGACGCAAATCCAAGAGTAAAAATCGGAAACCATGAGTTAGGCCGATACGATGGTTATATATATTTGATTAGAAGTCCGCAAGAAAACTTGGTCAACAGTGAGGCTTTCGAATGGGATCCTGTCGAACCCTTTAGGTTACCATGGGGATGCCTAAGTATCGGAGAAGTAGTAGAATTCGGCGTAAGCGAACGTTTTTTTGAAGATAGAAAATTTACTATTAAGTTTAGACGTGGTGGAGAGCGTTTTTGGCCGAGTAATCGGGAGAATTCTAACGAGCTAAAAAAATTATTCCAGGAATGGCGGGTTCCTCCCTGGGAAAGAAGCTTAACCCCGTTGATATATTATGGTGATGAACTTGTAGCCGTCGCCGGTCTGGGTATTTCTAGAAAATTCGCAAAAAAATTCGGGTCAGGCCAGCGCTACCTGGGTTTTCTATGGAATAATTCGATCTACAACTGAAGACGCTTATAAATATTATTCTCATTTATTATTTTGATGGGAGTGACGGGTCGGGTAGATCAAAAAAGTTTATAGCAATTCTTTTTGGTTGTTTTTTTGACAAACCTTGAGATGAGTTAGGGAGCTCTTTATTATTTTCTTGTATTTCTCCAATTTGGGGTTTCCCTTTCTTTATTTTATCGGATGCAGAAGTTACCTTTCGATTTAGTTCCTCGGAGTAAGGCAAAACGAAAGCTCTTGGCTTAGCCGCCTTTGGGTTTTTCGAAAGATCCGTCACCCATAGGAATATTTCCCCATCCTCTCCCGTCTTTTTGTTTGGTTCTAATGCATAGCCGCTAATTAGTCTGAACTCAGTAGGGATTTTATCCTTCGTAGGCCAACCAAGAATAGGTGGAAAGGAAAGATAGGTTACGAGGTAGAAAATTGATACTAACGCTATAGCCCCTGTTTTGACTCTCCAACCCCAATTAGAGTACAAATTTAAGGATAATAGAAGCAATGCTAATAAGACATAGCTTCCGATGAGACTAATTACTCCTAACATAATCGGATTTTCCCTTATAAAACAATTATACTTTTTTTATTTCTGTTCACGTTATTGACACTTCCATCATCAGCGATAGAAAATCGCACGGCGGTCTCTTCGACTCCTTTTTCCTTCAAAACTGTTTCGCCATAGTAAATAATTTCTACGGCAGGATTTATTTTAGCAACCTCCACTGAAGCTTTTACGGGTAGATTAGTTTTTGATTCATAATAATGAAGATTGATCACATATTCTCCGGTCACGCGCCCTCGAATAGTTACAACCTCTTGATTGAGACTGGTTTCTACGGTTTGCCCATTCATTTCTATTTGGTCGTTTACAACCCCTCTATCGTCTCTATCTAGGTGAACTAATCCAGCCTCTCGGTTCCTGAACCAAATCAAATTTCCTACAGGGTCTTCGACCCATATATCAATATCGTCTGGGTTGTTGTCTGGCCAATTAACCGTCACGATATATTCAGCTTTAGGACTAACGATACCGCTTTTGGAGACTGGGTTCATAAACAGGATCGCTACTAAAAAAAGGAAAGTGAAGCCGAGAAGTGCGTTAAACAATAGGTCGGTAAAAGGGTCAAAGGTGTTGCGATTTTTACCGAATAGAACAGTAGATTTATTCACAGACTTTTACCTGGGCCATTCCCTTTGAGAACAATTAGTTCATTTATTAGATTCTCAGCCCCCTTATCTAAAATAAGGTTCTGAAAGGCTAGGGTCGAACTCCCAAAAATTCCAGCTAAGGTAGTGTAAAGTGCTGTTGCCATGCCGGCACTCATCTTACTCAATATCTGTTGTACTGAGCTAACATCGAAAGTGGTAATTTCAGTGACCGGACCCAACATTAAGATAAAGCCAATAATTGTGCCTAGCAAACCGAGTTTAAGTATTGATTCTGACACAAACCAATTGATTTCGTGATTGCCTTTGCACCTTTCGTGAAGGAAAAATAAAAGATTGACACTTTCTTCTTCCTTTTCATAGAAGCCATAATCCTTTTCGTCGATAAATAGTCGCAAATTTTGGAGGATTTCCCTACAAGAATGCTGGTGTGTTCCAGAATTTAGTGGAGGATAAGAGCTGAGAAATCTCAAAGTGTCCATCTCTTCCGAAAGGAATTTGGCTCGGACCCCCGCCCTTAGTGTTCCATACATGTAAAGACCAGCTATTAAGAACACAATTTTACTTCTGTCAGCATAGAACAATTGTTCCACATAACCTTCCAAGGTTGCTACCGTAATTAAGAACACCAAAAAACTGGCGAATACCAACCAATAAAGAAAGATCCAGTGCTCGTTTTGTTCGAATTTTTTCATATCTTAGTTTTTATCGGTCGCTAAACTTGAATATACATAGGATAAGGTGATTATGCTAATCACTTATGATTACCTTTGTTCCAATGGAGACGAATGGTTTTAATTCTCTGACTTCGAAATTCCTCAAAGCGACACATCCTTCTGTCCAATCTATATTCCGATGAATAAGCAACTTTTTTCGTGTTTCGTTTCCGATACCGTGAATCCCGATTGCGCCACCCAGTTTAGTATTTTGCGGAGGTTGTTTTCCATTTCTGATTGCGTTAAAGATATTCTTAAACTCATCCTTGTTTATTTTTCTGCTTTTATAACCGTAATAGGCATCTTTTAGATTCGGATAGTTAATTCTAATAAAATAGTCGAACTTACTTTTTTCGTTAAAGCCCGTGACGTAATAAGTGCCCACAGGAGTTTTTTTATCCCCTATTTTTTTTTTATCTCCTATTCCGCCTCGGCCAGTAGCAACGCTAAATGTTTTGATTGTTTCTCCACGATTGGTCTCCACCAGAAGGGTACTATCACTCTTATCGACTTTGATAACATAGGGCGTAGAGGAGCTAGCCGAAGAGCTCAAAAGGATTGCGCACATGAAAATAAAGAAAATCATTTTAGGTTTTTTCACAATCGTGTATTTCCAGTGGGTTTTTTTATCTTTTTTTTCGCTACAATGGCGCTACTATTTAAACTAGTAAAGGTTACCTAAGCCTTCAGTTGGTTATGGTATCCAACGGAGGCTTAAGCCTCAAGAACTGTTAGTCAATTAATAATTGTTGGATTAACCTAGTATGCAAAGCATGATACATCGATATAACAGGATAGCTGTAACGGTTCACTGGGTTACGGTTTTCCTAGTTTGTACTATGTTTATTCTCGGTTGGTATATGGTGGATTTACCCCAAGGCAGCAGCAGGGGATTTTACTTCTCATTACATAAGTCGCTCGGTATTTTCACTTTTCTTTTTATAATTTTCCGTTTGATATGGCGTATTAAAAACCCTCCACCTGGTCGTCCTTCAGAAATAGGACGCTTTAGAGGTATGTTAGCTGATGCCGTGCACAAGGCATTTTATTTCGTGTTATTGATACAACCAATAACAGGTTATCTGTCTTCTTCCTTTAGCGGTTACAAGACAAATTTCTTTTCGTTGCCATTGCCTTATTGGGGGTGGAGTGACCCCCCCCTAAACGAATTTTTCACACAACTGCATGTCATTTTCTCCACATTTCTTGTTGTGCTAATAATTATGCATTTGCTCGGTGCTATCCTACACGTCATAGAAGGTCATGGACATGTGCTTAGGCGGATGTGGTTTTAGAAAAAATTCTTCTCTTGCTAAGCCAAAAGACCAACGAAGGCTACTAAAAGAAATAATAGAGCTTTATTAAGGGTGAACACTTGAATAAATCCTCCATAAGACGATTATTATTAATATATGAGACATTTTTCGTGCTTCTGGTTTTTATCTCGGTTTTTGTAGGATTGGGTTGGTCATACTTTTGGTTGCAATGGTCCCAGGAAACGGTTCGCTTGGCTGAGATGTCTCGTATTAATGAGAACCTAGGTAGGCATTTTTTGGATGATTTAAGCTCTCTCAGAAAAAGAAACAGCAGTTTGCAGTCGAGCAGTCTAGAGGGCGTGAGCGTTTCGCTCAAGAATAGTTTGGTTCAATTAGATCAACTAAGAAGATTGTCCAACAACAGAGCAGAAGACTATGCGGTTCAGGAATTGCAAGTTGCTGCCTCTTATGCCCTGGATCTTTTAACTAACTATCAACATGAATGGTCGCTATCAACAGAGAGGGGAGGTACTTCAAGTGCAGTAGTTAATAGATGGAACTTTCAGGATAGAAAAGCAGGTTCTAAGGAGTACTGTTTAAGACCAGGCACGAGTAAACTAGGGGAACTGGCTTGCCTCATTGTATCTATGAAGCGTGATTTTCACTTTGCGTTGATATCTTTGAGAGGGGTCATAGAGCAACAGAGATTCTCTCAAGAGTTCGCGAAACAGAATTGGAGTACACTTGGTTCACTCGCATTGTTAGTTCTGACCATCACGTCCATCCTTTTGTTACTCCTATCCAGAAAAGGTTTACATCGTCAGTTTTGGACTCCCTTAGAGACGATTGTGTCGAATTCTGAAACGTTGCTGAAGGGCATTACCAAAGAGAAATTACCAGAGGTGGGAGCTCAAGAGATGAGGTTGCTTGCTTCCGAAATAAATCTTATAGCCGAAGCACTCGAACTCAGCCGTGAAGAGCTTAAAAGTAACGAAAGAAAAACTGCGTTAGCTAAGCTAGTTCCTGTCATTGCTCACAATGTTAAAAATCCTTTAGCATCAATTCGAGCAAATGCTCAGTTACTGGAAGAAAGTCAATCTCGATCAGAGATTAATGAAAGTCAAATTGCTATCTTGACTACCGTAGATAAGTTGACTAAGTGGATTAATTCACTTGTATCCTATCTGCACCCAGTGAGTCCTCGTTTTGCTCCAATTGATTTTCGGAAAGTGGTCGAGGGGGCAGCAAGTTTGTTAAGTAATCCGGCTCTTCCGAAGAATGTTTATATTACTTATAAAAACTGGAATAAATCGGTAGAAATATCTGCCGACTTAGATCTGATGGAACAAGCTATCTTTTGTCTGCTTAGCAATGCTATTGATGCTAGTCCCAAAGAAGGTGAGATCAGGATAGGCTTCTATGCGAACCCTGAGGGGAACTTGTTCTACATTGAAGATGATGGCCCCGGCTTACCATTTGAATATCGAGCTACAGAATTGAAGCCTGGCCCTTCCACCAAAGAGTTTGGCACTGGCTTGGGTCTCCCTATAGTTCAAAAAGTTTGCGACTCTCATGGTTTTTCATTCGATATTCAAAAATCGGCGAGAAAAGGCGCTAGGGCTGTTATTTATTTTCGAGAGCAAAAGCGAGAGAATAAATGAGTTGCTCTAATAAGAGTCCAGATCTAATACCTAAAGTGTTATTGGTGGACGATGAACTGGCTTTTGGGAGGGCAGTTCAAAGGCATCTGGAGAAGCACGGATATTCCTGTGAGCACGTGTGTAGTTTAGAAGGAGCTAGAGAGTCTCTAACTACCGAGTCGCCTAACTTGTTGATTTTAGATATGAAACTTCCCGATGGTAATGGATTACAGTTTTTGAAGGAGATCGAAGAAAAACGAGACTTTCCTGTGTTTGTGTTGACAGCCTACGCTACGGTTAATAATGCGGTTGCAGCTATGAAAATGAAGGCGTGTGATTATCTGAGTAAGCCCATTGACCTAGATGTGTTATCGACACTGGTGTCTTCATTAATGGAGGAATGGAGAGATTCTACTGAACGGACTGCGAAGAGGTCCTTTCAAACCTTGGCTGACATCGAGCAATCTATGATTCGAGAAGCTTTGAATGACTCTAAAGGTAACGTGTCAAAGGCAGCCAGAAATTTGGGTTTGGGTAGGATGGCGCTTAGGCATCGAATTAAAAAATATGGAATAATTTACAGTTCAGATAATTAGGTGATATGAGCTCGGCACATAGTTTACATAGCAAAATAGGAGTGAAGTGAATGGACCCTGAAAAACGAATAGAAATAGAAGCAGCCACTTTCCGACATTTGGTCAATTATTTGCGCGAAAATACCGATGTACAAAACATTGATTTGATGAATTTGGCAGGTTTTTGTCGCAATTGCATTTCGAAGTGGTATAAAGCGGAAGCAGAAAAGGAAGGAGTTAAAATAGAATATGAAGATGCCAGAGAGATAATATATGGGATGCCTTACGCCGACTGGAAAGAAAAATATCAGAATGAGGCATCACAGGAACAAATTGACGCTTTTAAAAAAAATAATTAGGAGGCAAATTTACCTGTCACAGTCGTAAGCGCTCGGGTTAGTAGGTTCTTGTTTAAACATGCTCAATACAAATCTTAAGATTTTAATACTCTGTTTTGTGTTTCAATGTTTGGCCTCTGCCAACGAGGTAGAGGTTGAAGAAACTGTCGTGATAGGTCTGTCTCCAGGAACAAACAACCTTTTGGACTCATTTAAAGCTCCGTACAAGGCGCAAAAAATCGATAGCTCTGGTGTGGAACTTTCCTTAGCAAATGACTTGCCATCTTCTCTTGAGAGATCCGTTGGAGGCGTGCATCTAACCGATGCGCAAAATAACCCATTCCAAAAAGACTTATCTTTCCGTGGCTATTCTTCCTCACCGTTACTTGGCGTGTCGCAAGGCCTATCAATTTATCTAGGAAGCACACGTTTGAATGAACCATTAGGCCAAGAGGTTAACTGGGACATGATACCGATTAGTGCAGTTTCGAATCTCACCTTAATCTCTGGGGCTACACCGTTGTTTGGGCTAAATTCCTTGGGAGGCTCTTTGAGTCTTGAAACGAAAACCGGGTTCAGCTTCGATGAGACCCGCGTTGATTTAAGTACTGGCTCTTGGGGTCGGCATACTGCCAATATTCAGCATGGCGGCAATAATGGCCGACTAGGATATTATGTGAACTTTAGTTACACAGAAGAAGACGGTTGGAGAGATCTCTCTGAGTCAGAGCTGCATAATGTGTATGGAGCTCTCTCTTTTCGCAATGAGCTTATTTCGGGAGATGTTTATTACTTGCATGGAAATAGCGATTTAGCGGGAAATGGTGCAGTTCCCGAGGCACTCCTTCAACAGGACCGCGATTCTATCTTCACTGCTCCTGATTTAACTGAGAATAAAACCAACTTGGTAATCGCGGAATTTGACATGGAGTTCCTCAACGGGGTGGAGTTTGGGTTTGATGCTTTCTATAGAAAAACCAAAACGAATGCTTTCAATGGTGATGCTTCTGAGCTGTCCCTTTGTCGTTTAGGAGCGGGCGAGTTTTTAATAGAAGGGCTCAGAGAGAATATTGGTGAACTTAATGGAATAAGTGAAAATGCCATTTGCGGTGGAGCAAATATTTTCGGGGCTGACACTGTAGATGATCTGGAAGATGCCATTAATGCTTCGGCTGCAGGTTTGGATTTTGACTTGGATGATGTGGATGCTGAGGAAATTTCTGGAACGGGGCTTCTTAGTGACTCGGCTATCAACAATATTTCCGATCGAGAGCAAGAGTCCTACGGCTTCTCTACAAACTTTGGAACATCCGTTAATTTATTAGGACTTAATAATACTTTTGATACGGGATTAGCCTTCAATGAAGGTCTTGCACGATTCAATTCCGTAACAGAGTTGTCATTACTGGACCCTCTTACGCGCAGCACGCGAGGATTAGGTCTTGGAACCTTTTTGAATGAGGAGGCCACAAATGTTTCTACAAGAAATCAAATTTGGGAGGCGTATGTTAATAATGTCATAGAGCTATCGGATGACCTTCTTTTCTCGATTGGGTTAAAATATTTTTATGCTGATATTGAGATAGCTGATCGTTCGGGAGAGCGTCCTGAGCTGAACGGCGAACACCAGTTTGATAGACCGAATTACACGTTAGGTTTGAGCTATAGCGTGTCCTCCAGTGTGTTACTTTATGGGAACTATGGAGAGTCTTCCCGAATTCCTACACCAATAGAGCTTTCCTGTAATGAGGGCGTTTTCCAGGTAGCTCAGAGTTTTGCTGTCCAACGCGGCCAAGATCCTGATGACATCGATTTCGAATGCAGATTGCCGAATGCTTTTGTTGCTGATCCACCTTTGAAGCAAGTGGTTGCGAAGGGGTTTGAAGTGGGAGGCAGAGTCAATTTTGAATGGTTGGAAGCCGATCTAAGCTATCACAATCACACGAATCATGATGATATTATTTTTCAGTCTACTGGACGAAGCACTGGTTTGTTTGCCAACGTAGATGAGACGAAGAGGGAAGGAGTAGATTTTTTGCTTCGAGGGACCTTTGAAAAATTCGATTTTGGATTAAATTATAATTTTCTGAAGGCGACTTTTGAGGATGAACTCAGGATTCTGAGTCCCAATCATCCATTCGCCAGCGCTAACGGAGAAGTGTTAGTTTCTAGTGGTGACTATTTACCCAGTATACCAAAACATCAGTTAAAAGTATTTTCGACATTGCGAGTTACTGAAAAACTCACGTTGAGCCCTGGTATGACTTTCACTTCGAAACAGTTTCTAAGAGGAGATGAATCTAATCAACTCCCCAGATTAGATAGTTATGTTCTGTTTGATGTTTCAGCGAGATACAGGATAACGACTGGATTTAGTTGGTTTTTAAAAATAGATAACTTATTTGACAATGATTATGAGAATTTTGGGGTAGTGGGAGAGGACCCAAGTTCAGTTATTCCATCGATCAGCACGAATCCTGAACGATTTCTTTCCCCTGGGGCGCCAAGGGGAATATGGCTAGGATTAAAAGTGAGTATCTAAAGGTTATTAATCGTCAATTACTATTCCCCAAGGGAATTTGCCAACCGGTATAGTTAACGTTCGAGTTTGACTAACGGTATCGATCACAGATATCTGATTATCGACTCCATCCGTTGAATAAAGTGTTCGGCCGTCGGCGCTTAGAGCGAGGCCCCAAACTCTTTTCCCCACCGGGATACTTTTTTGCAACTCTAGGGTATTGGCATCAAGAAAAAAAACTTTGTTGGCTCGGCCTCCTGCCACATAGAGTTGCGACCCATCTCTGCTTAATAAAATGTCCTTAGGCTTCGCACTACTGTCCATGAGCGCATTTTTACCCAATATATTTCCAGAGGCCACGTCGATTTTCTTTACTTCTCCGCTTATTTCCGAGGTAGCGTACGCTATGGTCCCATCCAAACTAAAACATGCTGATCTAGGGCGAGCACCTACTAGAATATTTCTTAGAATAGTGTGAGATGGAACCGAAATAAGGTGCAACATATTCGTGGATTCGCTAGTTACAATTACTATTTTTCCATCTGGTGAGATGGCGACTCCTTCTGGTTCGATCCCTACCTCTATTTCGGCGAGTAAGACGCCTGTTTTAGGGTCGTATACCGATGCTTTAGCATCTTCCTCATTCGAGATGTAGAGATTTCCGTTTGGATGCACAGCGAAAGCTTCTGGGTCATCTCCGCTTTTAAATTTTCTTACAACTTGTAATGATTGAGTATCGATAACTGCTATTTGATTATCAACGCTTACTGCCACGTATAGCTCGGTTTTATCAGGCGATAAACCAATACCTCTAGGTCTTGTACCTACCGATATGTTTTTTATTACAGTATTGGATTTGGCGTCTATCACGGTGACAGAGTTTCCGTACTCGTTACTCACGAAGATTCGGTTCGAGGCCGCATAACTGTTGTTAAAATTAAATATAATCAAAAGTAAAAGTAAGTTTCTCAACATTTTTTTCTCTTAGCGTTATTTATAGCAATCGGTGGTACCGAGGCTATCTAGTTGGTTTTTAGTGTTAGGACCAGGTGGAGGAATTTCACCTATCACCTCATCATTTTGTGTAATTAGGACCGGTTGCCTTAGCTGCCCGTTTTCACGAAAACTCATACTTACTCCTTTCTGACCATCAAACTTTAAATTATTTTTGATTGTCGAGAGTAATCTATCGGAGTTTGCTGAACGTGCGATGGTATCAGATATAATTTTAATACTTGCCCAACCCGCCCAAGCATGTTCACTCATAGGTTCGCTAAATCTTTGTTGGTATCTGGAGTTCAATTGGGAAGCAGCATATTTCCTCAGGGAATGGTGCCACCCTATAGCTTCACTGGAGGAATCGACTCTTCCTCTTGACCATTGCCTAATTGCGTCATCGAGCATGGCCTCGCTTGTGATTATATGAAGTAAGTTATCGTGGCATTCCTCCCTGAGCGCCTCTGAGCGTTCGGAGACATTGAAGATAGGAATTTCTGATGACTCTGTTGCAAAAATCCTCAATTCAGTGGCATCCTTCTTCGATACGACCGCTTTGAAATTCCCCAGGACACGAATTTGCAGGGGAGTGGGGTTGTCCAGTATTCGGAACGAGAGGCCTAGAAATTTACCTTGAATATTAGCCTCCTGTAATCCAAGTTCTACACCTCGGCGAGCTTCGCTATTGGTGTCGCCTATGTACCCTATCAATATCTCTTCCTGCGCTAAGACAGTAGAAGTTATACAACAGCCTAACAACAGCGCTATCGAATTGAGAGTTTTGCTCATACAAATACTTGGATTTTTATATCTAGTTTTGATAATAGCACTACCTTAATGAGAATGAGACGCATTTCTTAAAATTAATCGCGGAAGACCATGGTTTTTTTGGTAATTAATCGATAGTCTACTGCACAGGAGTGAAGTTCAAAACATGATTCTACAAAAAATTGTTCATTTGGGGATATCTTCGCGCATTTAGCTTAAATGCAGGGCAAAGGTTTTTGTCTTTCGATGTCTTGTGCGGATCTAATGAACTTCTACTGAACATAAAGATATAGGAGCATCCGTTATGTTGAGATCGTTACAATTGGAATCTGAGAAATGCACTGGCTGTTTGCAGTGTGAGATGGCCTGCTCGTATGAAAACGAAGGGGTCTTCAATCCATCAAAGTCTAGAATTAAGGTATTTACTTTCCATGAAGAAGGGCGTTTTGCTCCGTATACCTGCAGCCAATGTGCCGAGGCATGGTGTTTGCACGCGTGTCCGGTAGATGCCATTACGATAAATCCTGGTACAGGTGCAAAGGACGTATCTGAGGACGTTTGTGTTGGATGTAAAGTTTGTACGATTGCCTGCCCATTTGGCACAGTAAATTATAATGCTGACTCTGGAAAGGTTATCAAATGCGATCTCTGTGGTGGAGATCCCGCTTGCGTGGAGGCTTGCCCGACAGAAGCTATTACCTATGTAGATGCTTCGAATGCTGGCATGGACCGAATGCGTGCGCATGCGGCGCAAACCATAAAATCGTAAGTTTGGGATAATACAAGATGATCAGGAGGTCTTAACCATGGCGTGGCAAAAAAGAGTTCTACGTGTTGACTTGACAAAGGGTACGTGTAACGAGGAGCCCTTAAATATGGAGTGGGCGATGCAATACCTAGGTCAAAGAGGTCTTGCAAGCAGATATCTGGCCGAAGAAATTGATCCGAAAGTGGATGCGCTTTCGCCAGAAAACAAATTAATTATGGTGACAGGTCCTCTTACCGGCACTACCGCGTCGACGGGCGGACGGTATTCGGTAGTGACTAAAAGTCCTCTCACCGGGGCCATAGCGTGCTCTAATTCAGGAGGATTCATAGGTGCTGAAATGAAAAATGCCGGTTGGGATATGTTCATATTTGAGGGTAAATCCGAGAAACCTGTTTATCTGCATGTTGAAAACCTGAAAGCCCAATTGCTAAGTGCTGACGAGCTATGGGGTAAGTCTGTATGGGAGACGGATGAAATATTACACAATGTTCACCAAGACCCGTTGGCCAAAATAGCATGTGTTGGGCGTTCTGCGGAACAGGGGTGTTTGTATTCAGGCGTGATTAATGACCTGCACAGGGCTGCGGGACGTTCTGGGGTAGGTACTGTAATGGCTTCGAAGCAGCTGAAAGCCGTCGTAGTTAGAGGTAATTTAGGGGTGGGTAACATAGATAATCCAAAAGCTTTTTTGTCCGCTACAGCCGAGGCTAAAAAAGTGCTGGCAGAAAATGCCGTTACTGCCGAGGGACTGCCCCAAATGGGCACACAAGTTTTGATGAATGTGATTAATGAAGTAGGCGCAATGCCCACACGTAATTTCAAAGAAGTTCAATTTGAGGGGGCACATAAAATATCAGCGGAAGCTATGCACGAACCAAGGGAAAGTGACGGAAAACCAAACTTAGTTACAAATGCTGCATGTTTCGGCTGCACTATTGCATGTGGTCGTATTTCAACAGTAGATCCAAAACACTATACAATTGAGAATAAGCCAGAATACATGGGAGCATCCGGCGGGCTAGAGTACGAATCAGCATGGTCACTCGGGTCTGACACTGGCGTAGATGACCTAGATGCCCTCACTTATGCTAATTTCATATGTAACGAGGACGGGTTTGACCCCATTTCTTTTGGGGCTACTGTTGCCGCCGCGATGGAATTATTTGAAACAGGAGCGATAACACTGAAAGATACTGGTGGAATCGAAATGCGTTTTGGATCGGCTGAGGCGTTGACAAAGGCAGCCGAGTTAACAGCTACCGGAGAGGGCTTCGGTCGCGACCTTGGCTTGGGCTCAAAGAGGCTTTGTGAAAAGTATGGAAAACCAGAGCTGTCTATGACAGTCAAAGGTCAGGAGTTTCCAGCTTATGACCCTCGAGGAGTCCAAGGAATGGGCTTAGCTTATGCTACTTCGAACAGGGGGGCTTGTCACTTGAGGGGGTATACTGTTTCTTCGGAGATAATGGGTGTTCCGGTGAAAACGGATCCGCTGAGCACGGAAGGAAAGCCCGAGTTAGTTAAAGGGTTTCAAGATGCTACTGCAGCTGTAGATTCGACTGGGTTGTGTACCTTTACTACTTTTGCTTGGACCCTTGAAGATATAGCTCCTCAAGTGGATGCAGCCTGTGAAGGTAATTGGACGCCTGAATCGCTTCTCGAGGCAGGTGAAAGAATCTGGAATCTAGAGAGGAAGTTCAATTTAGATGCTGGTTTGACCAAAGAGGATGATACACTGCCGAAACGATTGTTGAAGGATGCAGCTAAGACAGGTCCAGCAAAGGGTGCAGTTAATAGGCTGGATGAAATGTTGCCCGCCTATTATGAGGCGAGAGGCTGGACTGAGGAAGGTGAACCAAAGCCGGATACTCTAAAAAGACTGAACGTTTAGCAGAGGTAAGAACTTATGCATCACGTGATTGTTGGCTCGGGACCTGCTGGGGTGGTGGCAGCTGAAACCCTAAGAACGCATCAAAAAGATGCACGGGTGACCATCTTAAATAATGAAGACGCGCCCCCTTATTCAAGAATGGCTATCCCCTATTATCTTATCGATCAGATTGAAGAGAACGGGACTCACCTCCGAAAAAATAAAGATCATTTTTCTTCCATTGGAATTGATTTAATAAATGGTGAGTTGAGTACCATAGATCTCGCCAGCAAGACACTACTCCTAAATGACTCAACTAATAAAAGTTTACAATACGATAAACTGCTATTAGCTACTGGATCTTCCCCCAATATCCCAAAGATTCAAGGTATAGAGACCGAGGGCGTAAGCTCTTGTTGGACTTTGGCTGATGCGCGCTATCTGCTGAATAAAATAAGAAAGGGTGATGATGTCGTGCTGATGGGGGCAGGGTTTATTGGTTGCATAATACTTGAGGCGCTCGTAAAGAGTGGTGCTAATCTAACTGTAGTTGAAATGGAAGATCGGATGGTGCCAAGAATGATGAATGATGACGCCGGAGGGATGATTAAAGATTGGTGTCTAAGCAAGGGAGTGGTCATTCATACCGGGACTAGGGTTGAAGAAATTGAGAAACTAAACAGTGGTAAGCTTGTTCTGAAGCTCAGTGATGGTAAAATGCTGGAGGCTAATTTAGCTGTTTCAGCGACCGGAGTTTCTCCAAATACGGGCTTTCTAAAAAAAGAGCAATTAAAGGTTGGCCAAGGTATCCTCGTGAATAGGTCTATGCAAACAAGCGACCCTGATGTGTTTGCTGCAGGTGATGTGGCGGAGGGGTTAGACTTTTCCACTGGGGAGTATTCCATTCAGGCGATCCAGCCTACAGCGGTAGATCATGCCAGGGTGGCTGCTAAGAATATGATTCAATTGGGATCAGTCGAACATCAAGGTTCAATTAATATGAATGTTTTGGACACTCTAGGGTTAATTTCTTGTTCATTCGGAGCCTGGGCAGGAATGAAGGACGGAGAACAGGTAAGTTTGATAAATAAAGACAGATTCAAATACTTTAACCTGCAATTCGAGGACGATCTTTTAGTAGGGGCGACGAGCATTGGAATGACGCAACATGTGGGCGTTTTACGTGGTTTAATCCAGAGCAGAATTCGGTTGGGTGATTGGAAAGACCGTCTACTTAAGGATCCAACTAGATTAATGGAAGCGTACCTATCGTCTACTCAAGCCTTGGGTTTTAACTCAAAGGTTTTTGCTTGATAATTTACTAAAAAGCGAATTTTAAGAGCGCCAGTACGTATTTAATTTTGAAATAACTTGAAAATAAAATTCAAATTATTTGCCTCTCTGAGTAAGCATTTGCCTGAAGGTTCGGTGGGAAATTCTACTTACATAGAAATCTTGGCAAACACTTCGATCCACGATGTGTTAGTTCGTTACGAAATCCCTAAGGATACTGTTCATCTAGTTTTACTGAATGGAATTTACATCGAGCCTGAAGAACGGGAAACGCCGATTTTCTCCGAAGGGGACGTGCTGGCTCTATGGCCACCAGTGGCCGGGGGGTAAGGCTGTGCGCATCGAAGGACAATTTTCTGATTTAATTGAGAGGAAGGATTTAGGAATAACCCATAAGGATTTTCAGAGAGTTTTCCCGAGAGTATGCGGTGTTTGGGGAGAAGTTGGATCTCTAACAACAGCGAACGATCAATTTAAATGCGATTTTGAAACGAAAATCGGATTACGTGTTCTAAATAAAAGTGCTGATAAAGAAATTGTTGTAAAAGTATCCGAAGAACGTCAGCGGAAGATAGGGAGGCTGAAGTTTCCTTATTTAGAGGTGTTATTTTGGTTTAAGGGTTTCGAGAAACATGAAATTACAAATTTCATGCGGCGGTTCGATACGGCTTTTCAAAAGGGCGGGGGTTAGTGTATCTTCTAGGGAGTAAAGATAATATCCGTGTAGAGACACCATGAGACAAGTTCTCTATTAATTCAATCATCTGGCCAGATACTAC
>TARA_B100000674_G_scaffold151620_1_pt1 | contig 58169 bp, 67 predicted proteins | sample TARA_B100000674 | Tara Oceans TARA_B100000674 (sample SAMEA2622759) | marine metagenome | biome: marine biome (ENVO:00000447); feature: surface water layer (ENVO:00002042); material: "saline water (ENVO:00002010), including plankton (ENVO:xxxxxxxx)" | depth 5 m | reverse complement strand
CTCCAGCGCTTTAGACGGTGATGGCAGAATAACCAGTTTATGCGTAAATTTTGGAGGTAACTGTAATCCTGATCTTGAAGATGATGATAATGGACAAGAAATCCGACACCTTTTATTCGCAATAGGAACTGACGAATCATTTCAACTGCTTTCATCGAATAATGGTGCTATTAATCACAGCAGCTCTTATAGTTCAAATTTTGCCTTAAGCAGTCACGATATGAGTGATGTTACTCAAAGCCCTGGAGTAAACTATGCAATAATCGAAATATATGGAAACAGTTCTTACCAAGCAGACTAAAAATGACAACTTACATTAAAACAATCAGCCTAGAAGACTATCTCGCAGAATTTGAAGATAGCGCTAAAGAAGCAATCGCTAATTTTTCTCATGTTTTAGAAAATCAAGCAACAGAATTGATTCATACTCAATCTTATATAGACGAGTATTCGTCTGAAGCAAAGCTTAAAGAAATTATGGCTGCTGGAGATCTTTATCATGCTCGCAGTATTGAAGGAAACGATCAAAGAATAATTTATGGCATGAATGCAGAGCGTCCAGACCTAGGAAAAATAAAAATAGAAGGATATAAAAGAACTGGAGTTTTCGGTTATCCTAAATACTCATTTTGCGGATGGCATACAAACAACAACAATGAGGGAGAAAGAACTTACATTGTATATAATGAAGAAGAAAATCAAGGTTTCTTCAAGTATTATGATGCTGATAAAGATGAAATCATCACAAAATGGGAGCCTAAAGGCGTAACCACTAATATTATAGACATTTCTGCATCAAAACCATGCTGGCACTTTGCTGGAAGTTTGGGCAACAGAATAAGCGTTGGTTTTAGAAAAATTTAATGCATGAGGCTAATTATAGAGTCTTGCCTAACAGAACCGCCTAGTGAGGTTTATTGCTTTAGAGACGTAACTTTATTTGCAAAAATTCATGGCTTTGAAGACATCTTGCTAGAATGCAAAGCTGGAACTCGCACCATGTATTGGAACTGGTTAAAGAGATACGGAGCGCATGACTATATCTCTCAATTAATTAAAGATACAGATACAGAGTATGGTTTCTCTATAAAAACCAAGGGTGGAAACTATACTGTAGATCGTATAGTTTGTGAAAACTTAAACGCTATTGTTCGTCGCCTTCTGGAGGTGCGGAAGCTTTAATTAGATCTGCAACTTGCTCGTCGGTCATTCCATCTACTTCTCTTTGAGCTTGAGTCATAGCTTGATTTTGTACAAGTTGTACAAGCGTTGAAAATGGTACAAGCGATAGCGCCTCTCCAAGCGTAGCATTGCTAAGATATTGATTAGCCATCGCAGTAATTGCTTCATCCCTAGAGGGAGCCTCCGTTTTGTTTTCGTCTGTCATATATTCATAATATAATCAATCGCGGCTATTTCAACTTTCGTCTGAATAATTTTCCATATAATCCCATTCTTTAGTTTTGTAATTATATATTAGGTTATAACCATTCTTTTGAAGAAGATAAAGCCAACCGTATTTTTTCGTATATATATGATATTTGTATTGGGGAATAATATAACTCCATCCTAGATACTTTATCCATAACCATTGAGGATTAAGAAATTTTGACTGATAATCATTTATATAGCATTTTCCATAAGGTTCTATATTCATCCACTTTTGCGGCGTACTAATTTTGGGCCTTGTCCATTTCCAACATCTGTTAAAATGCTGCGGGATAGGAATAGGATCTATCGACGATTTTCTTGATTTACAATAAGGACATGAACATAACAAGTCTTTTGCTTGAATCATGGGTGGAGCCTCCCTGATCGTCACAGAGGGCATCATAAGGATTATACTGGTTAATATTATATTGATTTATATATAGGGGACTCTTCTTCTTGTGGTCTATTATATCTTGGAGTTATATAACTTTCTATATATTCAAATTGCGTATCAATTAATCTTTCCATTTGTAGAATGATCTCATCTTGTTTTTTTATATCTTCTCTTTGCATTTTAATTAACTCGTTTTGCTCCCACATAAACCATCCCATGTAGAATATTAAAAGTAGTATGCTTACTATTGTCAATCTGTCATTCATATATAAACTTACACAATAAAAAAGCCCGCCGAAGCGGGCTAAGTATCTCTCGATAGTTAAAAACCTTATTTAACTCTCAATACTTTGAGTATCCACTCGATTGGCATGCGGACCAAATCCACAACCACGTCGATAATTTCTTTAAGTAAATTAATCATGATTTTTCCTTTCTTCTTTAGGGGTTTCTGCAAAATTCTCATCATAGTATTTTATGACACACTCAAGGTCATACTCTAGTTTCGCCATAAGAGACTTGAAGGTCTCAAAGGATGGCACGGGTTTTCTTTTCTTCATACAAAACTCCTTATACCATATAGATATTAATTCGGACATCTGCATAGCAATTCCTTTTGTTAAGGGTTTATTTTTCTTTTTTATTATAGGGTGGAAGCTGCGTTTTAACAAACGTATACCCCTCGCAAATCATTTCTATCATGCGGTTTAGTTTTTTAATTTCTTTGTCTGCTTCTCTTAATTGTTTAGTTAAGTCTAGTATAACGTCAATTTCTTTCTTCATTTCAATCTCCTTTTGTTTATTTTTTAGACACTAATATTTACACATGAATTTTAGTTGTTCTGAATATTTGTTGAATTAAAAAAGTTAGTGTAATATAATTACAGGATTATGGCAAACAAAAGAATACGGGAATTGGATAGTATAACTATTGGAACTGGAGGAACCGCCGCTTCTACGGTTTTTTTAGCAGTTGACCCTCAAAGTGGAAGCACAAGCAAAGTATCACTAGAAGACGCTATAAACGGAACGAACGCAGTTGGAGGAGGTGGAGTATTAGGAACTCCCTTGGTTGTGCATAGTACGCCCGCCAGAGGACCAGATTCAGGAAAAGCTTACTCTGTCGCAGGTTTGTTTGCAACAAATACCACGGTCTTTGGAACCATATTCTGTTTCGCAGCAGGCGGAGGAAACCCAACAAGAAACGCTCACATGAAAATGGCAACCATCTCAAAACAATTTGGCTCAAACAGTGTTGTTATTGGGTGCGCTGAAGATCATTCGTTAATGCAAAGCATAGAAAAACAAGCTGGAGATCCCAGAACTGGCGTACAAGGTGGCGTATACACACTGAGACAGCTTGGTGGCGGTTCTGGTCGCGGGCCTGGGCAGCATCATGTTAGGCTTCAATGCTTCGATAACGGATTTTTTGTTCACGGCTCTCACACGTTTGGATATCAGATAACCTATTGGGCAGCATAGACTTTCCATGCCTTTACCTAGCCGTAGAAAAAACGAAAAGAAGTCCGACTTTATGCGTCGCTGTATCGACTCTTTAGAAAAGAAAGACGAATTTTCGGACACAAAGCAGCGCATTGCCGTTTGCTACAGACAACTCAACAAAAAGAAGAAGACTAACTCATAAACCCCGTTAGGAGTTGGTCTTTTTTCCTTTTATTCGTTTTATCTCTTCAGGCAATATCTTGAAAACCTTTTCTGGTTTATTATCCATCATTAAATCTGCTGGAGTTTCACCATTAAGTTTTGCGTTTTCAGTCTTAAGCCAAACCGTCGACTGATAGTTGTTCAGGTTTTTGCTTAATGTTTCTAGTATAGATTTTTTTATCATATAGTCTTGTATTACATAATATTACACATTTTTTAAAAAAAGTAAAGTAAACCGTGTATTTATATACATGGGACCAGTACTAAATACTATAATTGGAGCGGGTATAAAACTCGGTGCAAATTTGATAAATTTTTGGCTAGAACAGAAGAAGCAGGACCAGATGGCCTTGGCTGCCAGAGACTCTGCAATGCTGAATGCCATGATAGAAAATCAAAAAAAGCAAGCTAAAGATCCGTTTGTAAAAGTCACTAGAAGAATCTTATTCATGAGTATAACTTTTACGATGTGTTTCTTGATGATTTACTATGCGTTAAATCCTCACATAAGTTATAATGTTATAGTGCCCAAAGGAGATTCTGGTAATAGCGGATTTTTTAGTTTTATTTTTGGAGGAGAAGACTGGCACATGGTCCAAATGACTGGGGGCCTTATGCTTATGTCTTTTATGGACTTATGTTTTATGGTTGTAGGATTCTACGCAATACCAAGCAAAAGACGATGAAAGCATTATTTATTAGTTTAGTTGTTTTACTATCTTCTTGTGGGCCAAGAACAATTGTTATGCCAAATGATGTAACGAGCCCTAACCCACCTCCTGGGTCGAAACCAGAGGTTAATTTTAATCATGTAGATCTTGATGGGGATGGATCCATATCAGAAAAAGAGGTTGAAAAGTATAATCAAATTAACATGATACCGCATGATGCTGCCAATGCTTGGGCTGCAGTAAAATGGTTCTCTATTTTAGGGGGTCTAGTAGTAGTATGTTGTTTCGGGCCATGGGTCGGGAAAAAAATCAAACAACAAGTTGATAGATGGAAGTTGGATTAGAGTTTGGTTATGCGCTTGCAGCTTTAGTCTCTTCGTTAGCAACAATCGCCACTGTATGGTTTAAAGGTAAGATTAAAGAAAGAAAAAATAAAGTCTTTAATTATGACCCAAACCTTCACAGCAATGTGATGACTGCATTAGAATACATGCAGGCAGAGACCGAGGCAGACAGAGTATATATTTTAGAATTTCACAATGGCGAACATTATTTTTCTGGCAGAAGTCAGCAAAAATTTAGCTGCACGTATGAAGTTGTTAATGAAGGAATCAGTAGAGAGGTTCAAGGTCTTCAGAACATTAGAGTGTCCAGCATGCACTATTTAATAAAAGATTTAGTGGAAGGTAAAACTTTCTTATGCAAGGATGTGGATGAATTTTGTGAAGATTTAAGCTTTAAATCATTTATGGAAATGAGGGGTATTAAAAGCATGTTTGCTAGACCAATAAAAACATTAAATGGAAAAATTATAGGAGTGCTTGTTATGGACTTTGTTAAGGACTATAGAACATGGGGAGATAATGCTGAAGAGTTTTTAAGCAAGCAGACAAAAATAATTAGTGGATACTTAGCATAATTGATTTTCCTTTTATTTTAATATATAATAAATTATGGCATTTAAATACTGCAAATCGTGTGGCTACAAAAATATGTTTACATTAAACCTTCCAAAATTCTGTGGAGGTTGCGGAATCGAGATTGTCTCGAGTAGCTTTTCAAAGGGTTCCACCACGATAACTAAAAAGCCTGAGAGGTCGAGGGTTAGAGTGGAAAAAGAGGAGTATGAGGATTTCGATCCAGATGGATTAGATATTTTTCAACTACCGAATATAGAAAAATTATCATATAGTATAGATTTAGATAAATCCAATAAATTAAATCTTTCGGACTTAGTGGATGTAGAACAATTTCAACAATTTAATGACCAAGAAGAAAAACCAAAGCCAAAAGCAAAGCGCAAAAAAAGAGCAAGCCGAGGCAGAGGAAAAAATAACTAACTTGTCATATGAGGACAAGTCTTCCGAAATTGATCTTGAGATAAGGAAGCGTAGAGGCAAATGGTTTCTTGACTCTCTTGCCTGGTTTGACTTTGAAGATGTTGAGCAAATAATCCGAGCCCATATATACAGAAAATGGGATCAATGGGATCAGCGCAGACCCCTAAAGCCATGGATTAATAAAATCATTACAAATCAAATGAAGAATATTTTGCGCAACAATTACAGCAATTTCGTTAGACCTTGTCTCAGCTGTCCTTTCGCAGAAAAAGCCACGGAAAGTAGCCCAGATAAAATTGCCAATCTTTGCGGTTTTACAAAAAGTGGTATGCAAGATTCTACTTGCCCGCTTTATGCAAAATGGGAAAAAACTAAAAAGTCTGCATACGACATAAAAATGGCATTAACTATAGAGAATCATTCACATGAAGTTGGATCCATGAGAGATGGCAACTTCAGCATAGAAGACTCTCAGGATAAATTAAATTTTCATATGAAGAAACAATTATCTCCGAAACAATTTACAGTATATAGTTTATTGTTTATCGAAAATAAAGACGAGGAGGAAGTGGCGAAAATTATGGGATATAAGACCAGCGAAAAGGGAAGAAAAGCAGGATATAAACAAATTAAAAATTTAAAAAAAGTATTCAAACAAAAAGCGCAAGAGATACTTAAGACTGAAGATATAATCTCTGTGAGAGAAAACCCATGGATTTAACAGAAGAACAGAAGGCTCTAATATTAGAAAATAAAGGAGTCATATCAGATCTAACTGAATTAACTAATATGGTTTTTCCTGGAGAGGGCAATCTTGACGGGAGAACAAAAGAAGGTCGTGCGGTTAGGGCATTCTTATTAGAGAATGAAATCGAATATGAAACAAAGCATGTCTACCCCAAAGAGGACATTCCTTTGACTGAAGATCAGGGCGAATTTATTTTAAACTCTGCAAAGGAGGGTATGGACAGTTTCCAAATTGCATCTATACTATTTCCAGACGCTCATGTAAAAAGAGGCGGAAGAGAGTTTATGACTGTCCATAATTACTTGGAAGCAACAAGTCCAGGCTCAGTGCATATTTCAGAAGACGTATTAACTAAAAAGTATTCTGCGCCAAAAGCTATTAGTAAAATCTTAAAAAAGATTAATGACTATTGCTCTAAAGATATAGAAGAATCAAAGCTTAATGTTGCAGAAAGAAAATCTATAGAATCTCTCGGCGGCTTTTTATCTTCTCCTAGATTTATACAGGTTATAAATAATTATGATAGCTCAGAAGATAGAGATTTATTTGAAGCAGAATTTATACGCGCGACTTGGGATAAGCCAGACTTAACCTCAGACGAAATTAATTTATATATTAATGTTTGCATGGATTATATTCATCTAAAAAATATTCAAGGAGCAATCAATAAACTTAATCGTATGTTTGATGATGCAGAAGACCAGCAGGACTTGACAGTAAGATTGGCGGAACTTTTGAAGACTAAAAGCGAAGAATATAATCAATGCGAAAAAAGAATGGAGTCTCTTATCCAAAAACTGCAAGGAGACAGGTCAAAAAGAATATCTAGTAAACATAGAGAGAACGCAAGTATACTATCGCTAGTCCAATTGTTTCAGGAAGAAGAGGAGCGAAAGGTTATGATTATGATGGCAGAAATGCAAAAGAAGGCTGCCAAGAAGGAGGCCGACAATCTGGAGTCGATGCCAGAATGGAAGGCTAGAGTTTTAGGAATATCAAAAGGAGATGTAATTTAAATGGCTAAAGAACCAGCATATACTTACGGCATAGAGATTATTAAAATCGTCGATGGAGATACTATAGATGTATTGATAGATTTAGGATTTCACATAAAAGTTAAAAAGAGAGTTCGGCTACAAGGCATCAATGCACCAGAGTCTCGCACTAGAGATTTAGCAGAAAAAAAGAGAGGTTTGGCCGCCAAAGCCAGGCTAAGAGAAATGTGTTCAGACGAAGAATTTGGGGAAGCGAAACTAGTCCTTAAGTGTCATGGTATAGGAAAGTATGGTAGAGTCTTGGGTGAAATATTTAACCACAACTGCAACCTTAATAGAATGATGGTTGTTGAAGGCTTTGCTTCTGAATATGACGGAGGTAAGAGATAGTTTTAAATGCAGGGTTTGCTCGCAGTCTTTTAAGACTGAGCGATCACTTCACGCACATCTCAAAAAACATGGGATGACTATGGCTGAATACTATACCAAGTATTATCCAAGAAACAATCTTCTTACTAGAGAGCCCCTTCCGTTCAAAAATAAAGAGCAGTATTTTAATGAAGATTTCTCTAACAGGAGACAGCTAATTAAGTGGTGTGATAAAACTGGAAGAAATGAAGTGAAGCCATACATCTTAGAAATGCTTAAAAAAAGGGTCGAGTCTAAGTCTCTAGAGTTTGGCCCATCTCATGTTGAGCTTAAAATAGCATCTATGCCAACCATAGACATATATAAAAGGCATTTTGGCTCATACAGTAATGCCTGCGCCCAGGCTGGAGCTAAACCAATGTTTAATAAGCCCGCTCCAGAATCTTGGTATTCTGATGGATATTCTGATACTAAAATATTTATAGACACAAGAGAGCAGCAGCCACTGGAGTTCAAAAATTCAGAATCCCTAAAATTAGAGTTTGGAGATTATGCGGTTGGCGGAGACGACTATGCGTATACATATGTTGACCGAAAAGGAGAGCAAGATTTTAAGTCTACATTAAGCAAAAATAATCTAGAAAGATTTAGAGAAGAGCTTAAGCGCACAAAAGACTTTGACAGCTATTTATATATAGTAGTTGAAAGCGATTTTACTCAAATCTATAAAAACAACCGATGGGGCCCACATAAATCAAATTTAAAATACATCTACCACAACATGAGGGTCCTGGCCCACGAGTTTGCAGGAACTTGCCAGTTTTTATTTACGGGCAATAGAGAGAACTCTGAGTTAATCATTCCAAAGCTTTTGGTTCTGGGTGATAAATTATGGGATGTGGATTTACAATATTACATAGACAAAGATGGCTTGGGATAAAGGCAACCAACTTCCTAGAACCGACGAGGAGGACTTCAATAAATACTTATTGGGAATTGATGGTTATATTGAAGAAAGAGAAGCTAAAATTTTGTTGTATAAATTTCTTAGAGAGAATATTACATTTACTACAGATTTAATCTCTGGGGTAAATCTTTTCCCTTTCCAGCATATGGCGATTAAAGCTATGTTTGAAACAGATTATTTTATGGGAGTATGGAGTCGTGGTATGTCAAAATCTTTTACTACTGCAATATTTGCATATTTGGACGCAATCCTAAACCAAGGCGTTGAAATTGGAATATTGTCTAAGTCATTTAGGCAGGCAAAAATGATATTCAAAAAGATTGAAGATATTGCCGCAAAACCAGAGGCCGAATATTTATCTCAATGCATAACTCATAAATCAAAAAGTAATGACGAGTGGCTTTTGGAGATTGGGCGATCAAGAATTAGGGCTCTTCCCTTGGGAGATGGAGAAAAACTTCGTGGTTTCAGATTTCATAGAATAATCATCGATGAGTTTGCTCTCATGCCTGAAAGGATTTATAATGAGGTTATTATACCATTCCTAAGTGTTGTAGAAAATCCAACCCAAAGGGAAGAGCTTTACAATACAGAAACAGAATTAATAAAGCAGGGTAAAATGAAAGAAGAAGATAGGTATATATGGCCGAACAATAAATTGATTGCTCTTTCTTCCGCAAGTTATAAATTTGAATATATGTATAAGGCTTATGAGCAGTTTGAGGAGCTTATAAGGGTCGGCAGCAATAGCAAGGCTGACGCACATCGTACAATTATGCAATTTAGTTATGACTGCGCGCCAAAGCAGTTATATGATAAAAATTTGATAGAGCAAGCTAAATCCACAATGAGTCAATCTCAGTTTGATAGAGAGTTTGGTGCAGTCTTTACGGATGATAGCTCTGGTTATTTTAAGACATCAAAAATGGCGGCATGCACACTAAAGGATGGAGATAAAACAACCGTTGAGGTTGCTGGAGAGGTTGGGGCAAAATACATTCTTTCTTTTGACCCTAGTTGGGCAGAGAGTGAGAGTAGTGACGACTTTGCTATGTCGGTATTTAAATTAAATGACGAAAAGAAGATGGGTACGCTAGTTCATTGCTATGCTTTGTCTGGAGCAAATCTAAAACAACATATTTTTTACTTCTATTATTTGCTCAAGCATTTTAATATTGTTGCAATATGTGGGGACTATAATGGAGGGGTACAATTTCTTAATGCTGCAAACGAAAGTAGTTTGTTTAAAAAGAATAAACTCAAAATCAATTGTATTAACACAAACTTTGATGATGTAGAAAATTATCAAGACAGGTTGCGAGAAGGAAAAATAGAATATAATCTTGACAATAAAACAATCTGTTATCTAAGAAAGCCTACCAGTCAATGGATCAGAAGGGCAAATGAATTGTTGCAAGCTAATTTTGACCATAAAAGAATATTGTTCGCAGCTAGGGCAATCAATGATTCATACAATGAGCAAAGAAGAAAAAAGATTCCTATAGACAAACTTCAGTTTCTGAGAACTTCTCTGCATATTGATAAAGAAACAACGTCCGCAAAAATGATTGATTTTGTCGAACATCAATTTGATATGCTAAATCTAACAAAGACGGAGTGCGCCCTAATTCAAATCACAACATCTGCATCAGGAACACAAAGTTTCGATTTGCCGTCAAATCTAAAAAGACAGACTGGTCCAGAGAAAACAAGAAAAGACTCCTACTCATCATTAGTACTTGGAAATTGGATGATTAAGTTATATTATGACCTGATGGCGGTTAAAGAAGAAAAACCTATTGTGAGTTTTACTCCCATGTTTATAAAGTAGGTGTATTAAAAATTAATGGATAAACCATATAAATATACTACAGTTTTTGAGAATACAGTATTCGCATCCAACAATTTAGATTCAGTGAATATCAGTGAGGCATCTTTGGACTCACTCAAACCACTTATTCCAGATAATATTGATCTTGAAAGAAATATTGATTTAGTTGGCGTTGCATTTAATGCAGCGGTAGTAAATAAGTTTAATAGAAACGGAGATGGTATTGATAGCGAAACAGCTGTAGCCATAAAAGATTACTTTGTACATAAACCTACGAATATTGAACATGATAGAGAGCGTGTGGTTGGACATATAGTATCTGCTGCTTTTTCTAAGTTTGAGGAGGGTTCCGAAATTATGACTCCAGAGGAGGCCATAACAAAAGATGGCCCATACAATATTGCATTGGGTGCTGTAGTCTATAAAACCGTAAGTAAAGAATTTTCTAATTTATTGCTTCAATCGACTGATAAAGATAGTGATTATTATCATCATGTGTCCGCAAGTTGGGAGGTTGGATTTAATGATTATGTTATAGCGGTAGGAAGCGACGATCTTAATGAATCGAGCATCATTTCCGATCAAAAAGAAATAGAGGCCTACGCGCCCTATCTAAAGTCTTTCGGGGGAAGAGGAAAATTAAAAGATGGAAGAAGTGTTAACAGACTGATAGTTGGCGATATATATCCTCTAGGCATTGGCTTTACGTCAAATCCAGCGGCTGATGTAAAAGGTGTTATTGTGGAAGACCAAGAACCAAAGAAAAAAAGAGAGCCAAAACAACCCATTGACAAAATAATTGTTAAGAGCAAAAAAATTTCCCATTCAATTAATGAAAATGTACTAACAAAAGAACCCAAAAATAATTTTACCAATATGGAACAAGAACAAATCATCAACGAACTCCGTGCTGCTTTAGACGAGAAACTCGGCAAGCAAGAATTCTCCGAAGAGGCAGTGGCAAGCATGACTAAAGTATTTAGTGATGCTATCAGGGAAAAAAGCGAGCAGTATGTCGCAGACCTCGAAAAGGCGCAAGCCGAGAAAGAGGAAGCTGTCCAGGCTCACGATTCGCTTCAAGACAAAGTTTCCGAAGTAGAGGAGCAGCTTAAGGCCACAGAGGAAAAGCTCGCTGCACTAGAAGAGGAAAATCAATCTAAAGAAGCAGAGGTTCGATTCAATAGCAGAATGGAAGCTCTTGACGAAATCTATGAGTTGGACGACGAAGATCGCAAGATCTTGGCATCCGAGGTCGCTGAGCTAGATGAGAGTGAAGATTCCTTTGCCTCCTATCAAGACAAGCTTGCTCAAGTATGGAAGCATAAGAACAAGGAACACATCACTCAAGTTGCCGCAGAAATGGAAGAGAAAATCAGCGCCGAAGTTGAAAAACGACTGGCTGAGCTTCAAGACTCCAAAGCGAGCGACGAAAAAACCGAAGCTCCCGAAGCCGAAGAAGTCACCGAAGAAGCTCTCGACAATGTCGAAGCCGAAGAAGCGGTTGTAACTAACAATAATGCTGAAGTCGCAGAAACCGAAGAGTCTCTTAGAGATCGCTTCGCCAAGACTTTCAGGGACTCTGTAAAAATTTCATATTAACATTTAGGAGAAAATAACACATGGCTAAAAGAATACTACCATACCGAGATTACAGCGAACACGACGTAATTAACGGGTTCTCTTTGGATACTGCTAATTCGACCCTTAGTACTTGGGTTCCGAATAACACTTCCAATAGTGAACACGATGCAGGCGTCGTAGTCTGTGTATCAGCGGGATCACTTCCAGGCGATTCCCCAGCGCACCAGAAAGATTCTGGTGATAAGTTGAGAGATTACCTGGGGGCAAGTTTTAGTTCTGCGAGCATAGGATATAGTTCCTATCCGTATAATGACATGCTTGTCGTGCCTGCAAGTGGCCAAGCTCCCGCATTGGGTATTACCCTTCGGGAATCGTTGGCATTCGATGAAAATGGAGAGAAAATGCTCTATTATCCTCAAAAACTAGACGAAGCTCAAGGAGTACTTCCTGGGCATTCCGTTCCAGTTCTCACTAAGGGAACCGTTCTTCTCAATGAAGACGCGTTTACCAGCTTGCCTGATCTGGGCAACACTCTTGAAGTCGGAGATTTTGGTGGAGAAGGCCAACTTAAGCCTACTACCAGCATCACCGACAACAGCGTTGGACATGTTATCGCTACTGGTAAGAACAGTGATGATGACGGAAAGTCGAAGTTTTTAGTAAAACTTTCATTCGAAGGACAATCATAATTAACCTTGGAGAAAAAACGTAAATGAAAATCACACTAGAAAGAACTCCCGAACAAGTAGAGCTCGTTAAAGCGATGGCGTCCAAAAATAGGGGCGTCTCATACGAGGCCCAAACTGCTCTTGCCGAATTTATCGGCCCAGTTTTGGCAGAAGTTGTAAATGCAGCTCCTACGGTTAGTAATATGTTTAGCTCTCTCCAATTCAATGCTGATGATAACCCCAGCATTCCATTGGACCTCTATCATGATATTACCGATGAGGACTACATTCAGGTCTGGAGCCAATCCGTTCCTGGTGGTCTACCAAGCAACCAAGTCGCTCCTTCGCAAAGCGAACTGAAGTTCACTACTTATACGCTCGATAGCGCTCTAAGTTTTGACAAACGTTACGCTTCGCGTTCGCGCCTTGACGTTGTAAGTAAAACCTTCACTCGGATGGCCCAAGAGATTCTCCTCAAGCAGGAGAAAACCTCGGCGGTTATGATTATGACCGCTCTGCATAATGCAGAGACCAAAGGAACCAAGCATGTTATTCGTTCTGCTCAAGCAAATCGATTCTTGCTTTCCGACCTCAATAAGTTGATGACCCGCGCCAAACGGATTAATACCGCTTGGACTGGCGGAACCCCCGCTGATCGTCGTGGTCGTGGAATCACCGACCTTCTGGTCTCTCCTGAGATCATCGAAGAAATCCGTGGTTTGGCTTATAATCCAGTTAACACCGTTCACACTGACGGTACTGCACCAGATGCTCAAAGCGCTCCAATCTCTGCTACGGATGATGTCCGTAACCAGGTTTTCAATAGCGCTGGTATGCCTGAATTCTATGGAGTTACCCTCCAGGAATACAATGAGATGGGCGTAGGCAAGAAGTGGAACACAACCTTCGGAGCTGGAGGCAGTGTCTCGTTTGACGATCACTACTCCGTTGCCGCCTCTGCAACGACATTCGTTCCAGGAAGCGAAGAAATTCTCGTAGGCATTGATATGTCTCGTGAATCTTTGATTCGTGCGGTAGCCACCGATTCCGAATCTGGAGACGAGTTTACTCTCGTAGCCGACGACCAGTTCGTAACTCGCCAGTCCAAGATTGGCTACTACGGATCTCTTGAAGAAGGGCGTATGATTATCGACGACAAGGTCCTCATGGGTCTGATCGTATAATTTAACCCCCAACTCTCACCTTAAAATCCACCTCGAAATCGGGGTGGATTTTTTGTTGTATATATTTATTATATCTTGTGTATCTATATTTATAAGGAAAAAGGAGTATAATTACTATGGCAAAAAAGAAAACAACTAATTCACGAGCAGCTTCCGCAAGGAAGTCCAAGGTAAAAACGGCAAAAAAGATTCAGACCCCAAAGAAGGAAAAGCCTCAACTTGAGAGCTTGCAGCAAACAAATGGCAAAAGCTATGATGAGAAGGTTGCAAGGGCGAAAGAACTAGAGCAAATTATGGGGCTTCAGAAAATGAGTCCATTCAAAACAAATGACCCAGAGGCTTTTGAGGAAATGTTGGAAGATATGAATCTGACAGATCTACAAGCTATGGCTGTAAAAGTGGGAATCTTTCCTTCTGGAAATAAGACTGTACTTAAAAATAAAATAAAAAGATCATTTAAGGCTAGCCTTACTGGCCAAGGAAGTGTAACTCTTATGGGGAAACCATTAGAACTTGATCCCAATAATCCAACACATAAAGAAGTACTAGACTATTTGAGAGACTAATAAAATGACTAAGATCGGCGACCTTGCTACAGAAATATATGATTACGAATTCGGTTATGAAACTGGAGATGCGAGAATCACAGAGATCTCTTTGATCTCTGGATGGTTGTATGGTCACCTTGGAGAGTTAAATACATACATCTTTACGTGCTTTAGCGGAGACAATCCTAATAAGTTTGATCTGGAGGCTCAAGCAATTTTAAAGGAAATGTATATATGTGAGTGGTATAGAAAAGAGCACAGAAATCAACTTAGAACCGTGGCTTCCTCGAGCACAACAGAAACTTCCGTAAGTAATGATTGGGAGGTAATAAGAGAGGGAGACTCTATGATCAAGAGGGCAACTTCCAAAAAAGGCGAAACTTCCAAGGTTGTTAAAAACTACCAAGATGCAATCGACGCTTCGACTCAAAGATTTAAAGATTTAGTTTATGCATATAACTTGTACGGTGCTAATCCAAGTCAAGTGGTAGGAAAAGACTGTCCAATAAAGACCGACTCGGATCTAGACAATTACTACGATTAAGTGTACATATATTTGAATGAACGATCAAGCTCCAGAAGAATCAAAAGCTGATAATACTGATATGGGAAGAATGACCAAGTCGGAGCTTTTCCATATTTGGAAAAAAGCTAGAGTGATGTATGATATGGTTCAAGAAGATGACGAGCTAGAAACTTGGGTAAAAAACAAAGTCAGAGAAGCTCATGATGCCCTAGATGAGGCTATGAGATATACTGAATACGATAAAACATTTCCAGCACAACGAGAAAAGGATGACGGCGGGCCGAATAACTTTTTATCGAACGAAGATAAGCGCTATCCCACTCCTACAGCTACAGAAACTGGCGATCAATTTGTAACAAGATGCATACAAGACGCTAATATGAAAAAAAGGTATCCAGAATCTTCTGATAGATTCATGTCATGCATGATTATTTATAATGATGTCGTTGAGTCCGAAAAGAAACTCTCTCAAAATCCTGGAGAAAAGTTTAATGATCCCATGGCTCCATCAGAGCCAGAAATTAAAGATCCTGAGAAACCTCTGCTTCCTTAATTGAGTGGTAAATCTCTCCACCTTTAGCGGAGAAGGTAACTTTATCTCCCGCCGATATTTCTTCACCAAGAATAAGCTCTGAAAGCTTATTTTCCACATGCTTTTGAAGTAATCTATGAACTGGTCTTGCGCCCAGCTTTTCCTCTATAGCTTCCTTTGCAACTAAGGAAATAAAACTTGGAGTTCCATGAACATAGAAATTTTTTGATTTGAGCTTGTCTTGTATTTTGCCAATTTCCAGTTTAATAATTTTTTTCATACTCTTGTCGTCAAATTCTTTAAACAGAATAATCTGGTCAAGCCTATTTAAAAACTCTGGCCTAAATGTTTTTTTGAGTTCTTTCTTTAGATTTGACTTATTTTCTTTTTCTTTGTCTACAGCCCCAAATCCCATGCTTGATTTGTCTACCAAAGAGCTTCCAACGTTTCCAGTAAGAATAACAATTGCATTATTAAAGTTAACTTTTCTTCCAGCATTGTCGGTCAAAAACCCCTCTTCAAGAATCTGGAGCAACATGTTTAACACGTCTGGATGAGCCTTCTCAATCTCATCGAATAAAACAACGCTATATGGATTTTTTCTGATTTTTTCTGTTAAGATTCCACCTTCCTCGTACCCAACATATCCAGGAGATGAGCCAATCATTTTATTTGAGGAGACTTTTTCTGAGTATTCACTCATATCAAGCTGGATTATTTTATCTCTTCCTCCAAATACCGATTCGGCTATAATTTTAGAAGTGTAAGTTTTTCCAGTTCCTGTAGGCCCAAGCAAAAGAAAGCTTCCTATGGGTTTATTATTATCCTGTAGACCAGATTTTGATCTTAATATAGAGCTTGAAACTTCTTCAAGGGCTTCGTCTTGACCGATAATATGTTTTTTTAAGTTCGACTTTAATCCAAGCAGCCTCTTTGATTCGCTTTTAGACAACTCTTTTACAGGAACTCCAGTTCTTGATGCAATGACTTCATATATATCATTGCTTGTGACAGAAATCTTCCTTTTGAGCGTCTTGGCCGCCCAAGAGGATAATATTGAGTCATATTCGACCAAAAGCCTTTCTTGGGTATCTCTTATAAAAGATCTTTGCCCCGAATCGAAAACTTGAGTTTCTTCAATAGCAAGTTCTTCGAGCCTTCTTTCTATGGACTTTGCGGACTCTGGCCTCTGTATTTTTTTGATTTTAACCTTAGATCCAGCTTGGTCCATAATATCTATAGCCTTATCTGGGAAATGGCGATTCTGCAGATACTTTGAGGAGAGCTCAATAATTAAATTTAGGATTTTATCGTCATAAGATATTCCATGAAAGTCCTCATATTTTTTTCTAATACCATTTAAGATTTCAAGCGTCTCTTCTGGAGTTGGCTCTATGGCCTTAACGGCCTGAAACCTTCTATCTAACGCCCCATCTTTTAGAATGCTCTTTTTATACTCTTCTTGGGTAGTCGCACCTATGCATTTAATTTCTCCTCTTGCAAGCAATGGCTTGAGCATATTTGCCGCATCCATACTTCCCTCTGCCGCCCCAGCGCCTATAAGGGTGTGAATTTCATCAATAAATAAAATTATGCTTTGATTCTTTTTTGCTTCGTCTATAACTTTTTTTAATCTATCCTCAAACTGTCCTCTATATTTAGTCCCAGCAATAAGAGATCCAAGATCTAGAGAGTAAATTACTTTATTAATTAAAAAATCAGGAGCCTCGGCAGATACTATTTTTTGCGCAAGCCCTTCGACGATAGCGGTTTTTCCAACGCCAGGTTCTCCTAAAAGTATCGGGTTATTTTTTGTTCTCCTGCATAATATCTCGCAGACAGATGATATTTCTTTTTCTTTGCCAATAATTGAATCAAATTTACCCTCCAAGGCTAAGACATTGTAGTTTACTGCAAACTTGTCTAGATTTGAGGTTGATAGGTCTTTGTGTTTTGGCGCAGTGGGTGGTTGCATTGATATGCCTGCAACCCTTGAATCTGGGGGCCCGAGTCTTGTAAAATGAAGATAGTTCCTAACCTCCTCGATAATGTCCTCTTCTGCAAGACCCAGAGAATGAAAGTATTGTGCCGCTGGAGAAGGCTTGTACTTAAGTAGAGCCAATAGCATATGCTCTAATCCAACATATTCATGCCCAAGCTTTTCGCTCACCGTTGCGGAAACTTTTAAAACTAAATGAAAATGCTCGTCATATTCTAATTTTGAGGCCTTTCTGCCCCTGTCTATCTCTGATAAATTTCTTTCAATCTCATTTTTGATAATTTCCGCATCAACACCAAGGAGAAAAAGAATTTCATGTACGATTCCCGCGCTTAACTTGAGCATTCCATAGAAAAGATGCTCCAATGTTATGACTGGAGAATTGTATTTTTCAGCAATCTTTTTCGCTTGACTAATCGCCTGTTGAGCCCTAGGCGTAAAGTTGGGCTTTTGCTTCATTGACATTATTTACACTCCTATCTGATTTCAGACAGCTTCATATATATTTTTTCATCCATAATTTTTAAATTTCTTAAGAAAAGTATATCTTCTCCTTTTGTTCCATACAGTATTACTATGTTATTTTTCTTAGGCACTTTATTGCCTGCGTCTATGTATTTATCGTAATTTTGGCCTCTTCTGCTGTTTAGCAGCATGGCATCATATCTCCCAACTTCATCTGCAACAGTTATCTTAATATATTTATTTCCGTTTCTACTCGTTCGTTTGAATGCATCTTCTACTACACCTATGAATCTGGCAGAATCGTTTTCAAACATTGAATTGTAATATATTGAGTCATTTAATGCTTCGGTTTGCTCTGGAAATACTTTGTTAAGTCTTGTGCTATGGGAATATCCAAGAAGCTGGGTTTCAAAATACCAATTAGCAAATTTTTCATATTTTTTATTCTTGTCATATATGGTCTTGTATGGGTCATACTTCTTTTTAAATGTATTAAATCTACTCTCCTTCATAAGGGGCTTACCGTCATCTCCGACAAGGTCTCCTTTTTTTGCGTCTGCGATTGCATTTAGTAGTTTATAGTTATACTTTTCTCCAAGCGTGATAAAGTTTCTTTTTTCTCTTTCTGTGAGAAGGTTAAAAGCTTGAGCCTCAAGAACCATAAGCGATCTATTGTCGCCTTTACTGCTCAATGCCCCAGCTTGAATTAACGAAGAGAGTACCCCAATATTTAGTCCAGCTTGTTTGGCTGCAAGAAATATATCATATTTAGTTGGGGTATCTGTGTCCCTAAAGTCTCTTAACGATTGTAGTGATTTTTCGCTGACACCCTTAATGCTATTTAATCCAAATCTTATATCTTCTCCCTCAATAGAGAATGTCATTTTAGATTTAGCAAGATCTGGAGACAAGAGCTTGATATTAAACCTGGGTAATTCTTGGCAAATTCTTGAAATTTCTTCTTGGGGGGAGGGCTCGTACTGAGTCATCTTCAACAGAGAAACAAAAAACTGTTGAGGGTGGTTGAACTTAAGATATGTGGTCCATGCAGAAAGTGTCGCATATGCCACGGCGTGTGATTTATTAAAAGAATAGTTCGCGCTATCCTCTGCGACTCTCCACAATACTTCGCCAATCTCGGGGTCTAAATTATTTTTTTCGATTTTTTCTTCAATCTTTTGTTTCCATGCGGGCATTTGATCAACTTTCTTTTTACCCACAATTCTTCTAAGTTGTTCAGATTCATCAAGAGTAAATCCTACCTTAACCGCCATCTGCATCAACTGTTCTTGATAAAGAGGAATTCCGCCAGTATAACCCAAAACTTCGTCATAAAATTCATGAACGCTTTGCGATTCTCCAGTTTCGGAATATTTTGCATAAGAATCCAAAAAGTCAAGCGCCCCAGGCCTTCCAATAGCAACTGCAGCGCTAAGTTCCTCCAAGTTCTTTGGCTTAATCTTTTTACAAACCTTATAGTTGGTATCAGACTCTAGCTGAAAAAGACCGTGAGGGCATTGCAGGGAGCTCAAAGGCTCGTATACAAAATCTTCTGAAAGGTCAACCCCATAGATATCTATGTCAAGCGATTTACAGACATCATAAATAACGCTTAAAGTTCTCAACCCCAAAATGTCAAACTTTACCATAAGTTCGGCAACCCAATTCATGTCATATCCAGTTACCAATGCGCCATCGTTAGTGGTCTGGACTGGGCATATATCTGTCAATGTATCATGAGAAATAGCTATACCACTTGGATGAACGCCAGTGTTCTTGTTCAAGCCTTGAAGCTTTAGCGCGATATTAAAAACTTCTGGATTGCTGGCCGCCCAATCAGAAAACTTCTCACTTTCTTGTAATGCTTCTTCAAGGGGAATCACAACACCGAATCTTTTAGGAATCATATCGCTAACCTCATTCACCTCTTGCTCTGTATAATCGCCTACAATTTTTCCGCATTCCTTAATGCATAGCTTTCCGCTAAGAGTATTGAGGGTTAGTATTTTTGCTGTTCGGGCGGGGTGTTTTTTCTCAATATAACTAATAACTTCAGCCCTTCTTTCGTAGGCAATATCGTTATCTACGTCTGCAAGTAAGCTTCCATCCAGATATGTCACTCCGTCTTTGACGATCTTTTTTGCCCTGCTTTTTGAAACAAATCTTTCAAAGAAAAGGCTATATTTCACTGGATCTACATTAGTTACTCCAATCAAATACAATACTAGTGAGCCCGCCGCAGAACCGCGGCCTGGACCAGTCGGAATATCATTCTCATGGCAATAATTAAGAATATCCCAGTTAAGCAAAATATAATCGATAAAACCCAAATCACGCAGAATATCAAGTTCTGACTTAGCTCTTTTATAATACTCATTTTTATTTTCTAATTGATCTATATCTCTGTCCTTGACTCCCTTGTGGCAAAGTTTCCTAAGGAAATCATAATTTGATATATTATTTGATACACCCAGCTCCTTATAATACTTTTCATCAATCTCAATCTTAGGCAGGCGCACCCCAGCAGGTACGCAATTGTCGTAACTCTCAAAATCTTCTAAAAACTCACTCATATTTCTATATCCCATATCATTTTTTTAAATACCTCATAGTTTATGCTTATGTCGTAAAGAGCATCATGCAGCTTTGAAGAATCAAAGTTTATATCATAATCTTTACAGCACTGCATAAGGCTGCACTTTAGACCGCGTTCAATAAAATTACTAAGTCTATATTGCCAAGCTAAAAAATTATCTCCCTTATTTATTTTAATTTGTTTTTTTAATGCTTTGGCCACACAAAGCGTGTCTACAAGTTTAAATAGGTAACTATGATCCGCCTTGTGCTTTTTATTCACAAGCTTTCTATGTAGGTTGTGCATATATACATCGAAACCCAATAGATTGTGCCCGACCTTAATGTAATCGTCATTATACAAGTAGTCCTCAAAGTGCTCCAATGCCTCCTTCGGGTCTGTGGCTCTTTTCTTATATTTAGATTGAGAAAATCCAGTAATTTTGGCAGCCTCTGGAGAAACATTTAAGTTGTCCCATTTTAGCCAGTAATCTTTCTGTTCTATAACTCTGTCTCCCTCGACAGCCATAAATGCGAGCTGCCAAGGCTTATTATCTCCAGCTATCAAATTGAGATTGCAGGTTTCGTAATCAAAAATTAAGTATTTTTGTTTCTTTTTGAATCTTAGTAATTTTTCCTTCACGATTGAGCCTCCTTCCAGCTTTCAAAGCAAAACTCATTACTTCCAAAGTGATCAAGGTTTGGCTTTGACAGGGTTTTATTTCCAAAAGTTCTTCCACAGATACATTTATAAGTTTGAAGTGCGGACACGTCACTCCTATTTTTATAGTAAATGCTCTTGGCGGGCTCAATTTTTGATTTTTCTGCAGAAGCAAATGAGCTAACCTTTGAGGCTATTAGCTTATCAAATGGCAATCCATTGTCTTCTATGAAAAATGTTGGTTTAGTAAAAGATAAATCTGGGGTGCAGTTACTAAAAGTCATCGTATTGTTAAATATAAAAGAATCATAAAATGGTATTGCTAGCTTCAAGCTGTCATCGCTCCACACTGATTTTAGGTATTTCGCATCGATACCATTTTTAAGCTCGGTAAAGGCTTTGCTGTAAATTTGGTTTAGTAATTTGCAGCCATTATTATTTTTAGAAAAAATTATTATTTTATGTCTCGAGCTTTTCTCTTCATCTTTTGGGTTGATTGTTGCATCTTCACACATATCAATGCGTAACCCAAAGATTATCTGCATGTTATGAGAATCTGCAATTTTCTTAGCCTGAAGAAAACCAGTTAAGGTATCTTCGACTAGAACAATTTTATCAAGATTGTTTTCTTGGGCAATCGTAAAAATGCTATCCGCGCTCCCCTCTTTATGTGTAATTGGATTATCAAGGGTAAGTATGCTTTTGCCGATTGAAAAATGTGATTTAAATAATGCTAACATGCCAATAATCTTACCATAGGATCGCTTGTTTGTCAAGCGAGAAATTTTATTAACATCACTTTATTTTTATTGACATTCGGCAGTCCGTATGTTAGAATTTACTTATTACTATGAATATAAAAGTCAAAAAAAGAAACGGCCGTCTACAGGACTTCCTGGTAGAAAAGATTAACGCAAGCGCTGGCAGGGCGTGTGAAGGTATAGAAGATATCTCCGCAAGTGAAATAGTTTTGGACGCACAACTACAACTGTTTGATAAAATTACCACTCAGGAAATCGATAAGGCTTTAATATTTTCTGCAAGAGAGAAAATTGAAAAAGAACCAAACTATAGTTATGTGGCCGCAAGATTGCTTCTAAACACTTTATATAAAGAGGTTTTCAGAGAGGGTGTAGATTCTGATACTTTTAAGTTGCAATACAGGAAGACATTTATTCAAAATATGAAGACCCTTGTTAGGAGTGGCAGACTTGATGAAAGAATGTTGAGCTTCGATCTTCAAAAAATCTCAAAAGCTTTAAAGATAGAGCGGGATAAGAACTTCAAGTATCTCGGGATTCAGATTCTTCATGATCGATATTTTATCAGAGAGAAAGATAAGATTATGGAGGCCCCACAAAGCTTTTGGATGAGAGTTGCTATGGGATTGGCTCTTAATGAAGAGAATAAAGAGGAGTGGGCTATTAAGTTCTACAATATGTTTAGCGAGATGAGATATACTTCTTCTACGCCAACCTTGTTTAACAGTGGAACATCTCATTCTCAGCTTAGCTCGTGCTATTTAAATACATTCGATGATTCTATTGATGGTATATTTGACGGCGCATGGCAAGAAGCTCGCAAGTCTAAGTTCGCTGGAGGGCTAGGTCTTGATGTTACCCCATTTCGCTCAACTGGTTCTTACATACAGGGAACTAATGGAATATCAAGCGGTCTAATTCCATGGTTGAAAATTTACAATGATCTACTAATAGCGGTAAATCAAGGAGGTAAAAGGCCTGGTGCTGGGTGCGCTTATTTGGAGCCATGGCATCTAGATTATGAGGCGTTTTTGAATCTCAGAAGAAATACTGGAGATGATAGATTGAGGTGCCATGACATGAATACTGCGTCATGGATTCCAGATATTTTTATGCGTAAAGTTAAAGAAGATGCTGACTGGTATATGTTTGATCCTCATGAGTGCGGGGAGCTTCATGATTTATTTGGAGATAAATTTGATAAGAAATATCAGGAATATATTGACAAAGCTGAATCTGGCGATTTAGCTAATTTTAACAAAACATCCGCTAAAGAGCTCTGGAAGAAAATGTTAAAGGTCTTATTTGAAACATCTCATCCTTGGAACACTTTTAAAGATCCTTGTAATATTAGATATACTAATCAGCATGAAGGTGTGGTTCATAGCTCTAATTTATGCACAGAAATCACTCTACATACAAAGGCTTCCGAGTATAGAGAAGGAAAGAAAATACAGCACGGAGAAACTGCTGTTTGCAATCTTGGCTCTGTAAATCTAACTAATCATTTAACTGATAAAGGCTTAGACTATAAAAAACTAAAGGAAACAATACATATCGCAATTAGAATGCTTGATAATGTTATCGATCTAAACTTTTATCCAACAGAGGAGGCTCGTCAATCTAATATGAAGCACAGACCGATTGGTCTGGGAATGATGGGATTGCACGACATTCTTCATAGGCTTAATATTCAATTTGACAGTGATGAAGCAATAGACTTTAATGATGGCCTGTTTGAATTTTATAGTTATCATGCCATCTTGGCCAGTTCTAGACTTGCTAAAGATAGGGGTGCATATAATTCATATGAGGGCTCGCTTTGGTCTCAGGGAATTATGCCAATAGATTCTTATAATAATTTAATGCAATATAGGGGCAAAAGCACATCTAATAAAATTGCCAAGAATTCTGTTTTTATGGGTAAAGATTGGAAGCTTCTTAGAAGTGAAGTTGCCGAAAATGGAATGAGGAATTCTAATGTTATGGCTATCGCGCCTACGGCAACTATTGGTTACATCAATGGAATTGAGCAAAGTATCGAACCAAACTTTTCTGTTTTATTTGTTTATGAATGCAAGAGCGGAAACTTTTATATTACAAATCCGCATTTTGTTAATGATATGAAAAATGCTGGAGCTTGGTCTAGCGAAATGGCGGCTATGGTAAAAAGCGTCGATGGAGACCTTTCTTTATTGAATGGAGAAATTCCTCAAGAGATTAAATCTAAATACATGACTGCTTTTGATAGAGATATGTTTAAGCTGATTGAATGTAATGCCGTGAGACAAAAATGGATGGATCAATCTATTAGTTTTAATTTATACAACAAGAGCACCTCTCTAAAATATTTAAATGATATTTACATGGCTTGTTGGGAAGCTGGACTAAAAACTACTTATTATTTAAGAAATAGGGCTGCTACAAAGATTGAAAAATCAACAGCAGAAGCCGCGGAGCATAATACTTCGGAGGAAAGCTCTTTAAGTGATCTTTATCAAAAAAGCTCAACCTTTGTAAATGAAGCTTGCAGTATAGATGCCATGAAAAATGGAGGTGAGTGCGAAAGCTGTCAGTAATGAACAAAGAGAAACATTTAGACGCTTTTAATGAATTAAGAAGAAGGCTTTGGTTAATGGAGAGGGATATGCTAAAGAACAGGCAATTTAAAAAACTAGTTGAAAGAACTCAGGATATATATATACATACTATAAAAGAATTAATTAAAAGAGGTAAAAAATATCTCTCTCTTAATCCTGAAACGGAAAATACTATTAAAGTTTCAATAGATATGGATAGATACATTTCTATACTAGAAGAGATTACTATTAAAAAATACAAAGAAGATTAAACTTATTCTTGACTTGAACCGATATATGTGATAATATATAATCATGGAAAATAAAACAGGAGAATTACTAACTAAAAATATTGCAGGAGTAAATAGAATCCTGCCTCACAAACATAAATTTGCTTGGGATTTGTTTTTGTCAAGCTGTGCAAACAACTGGATGCCTACAGAGATCTCAATGCAAAATGATATTAAACAATGGAAAAACGATGAAATTACAGAAGATGAAAAATTACTTGTTAAACGCTGCCTCGGATTTTTTGCTGGAAGCGAGTCTTTGGTTGGTAATAATCTTCTTTTATCTGCCTTTCGTTATATCACAGACGCTGAGTGCCGTCAGTACATCTTGCGTCAAGCATTTGAAGAGAGTCTTCACAATCTAACAGTAGTATATATATGTGACAGTTTAGACTTGGATATAGACGAGGTTTTCGCTGCTTACGAAAACATTCCAAGTATTAAGGCTAAAGATGATTTCCTAATGGAAATTACTAATGATATTAGCAGGCAAGATTTTAACGCTCACTCAAAAGAGGGAAAACAAGAAATACTTAGAAACTTTTTGACTTATTGGATTGTGTGCGAAGGAACATTTTTCTTTAGTGGCTTTGCAATGCTTTTGGCTTTGGGGAGGCAAAACAAGCTTCAGGGAGTCTCTGATCAAATTAAGTATACCTTAAGAGATGAGAGTTCTCATATTTCATTTGGAGTATATTTAATTAATACTCTTATTGAGCAAAACCCATCCATATGGACTAAAAAAATTCAGGATGAATTTGTAGAGCATATTAAAAAAGCTGTAGAGCTTGAGATAGCTTATGCTAAAGATGTATTACCAGTAGGTATACTTGGCTTAAATGCAGATATGTTTGTTGACTATATGCATTATATTGGAAACAGAAGGCTTGAGTCTATAGGTTTAGATTATAGATTTCCAAGCGATCAAAATCCATTTCCTTGGCTTGGAGAGGTTGTAGATGTACAAGCCATGGGTAACTTTTTCGAAAGAAGAGTTAGGGAGTATCAGCAAGGCGGTGCTCTTGAGGACGATTTTTAAACTCGTTCATTTGATCTTGAATCACTCTTTAGCTTTCTTGGCGACATGTTCTCCAACATTTCCCGCAGCATAAAGACCAAAAATCCACTTAATGAAATCGGCCCAATCTTTAAATTCGGCCATTCCACCTAATAGTGCTGCAGTTGCAGATACAAAGCAAATGCTTGCACATAAGAGTTTTCTACTTTTTAAATTCAACTTAAAATCTCCTTTATAATTTGTCCATCATGGGCAACCTTAAATGGTCTTCCTGATGGAGAATATTCTGTTTTATTAATGTCTAGTCCCATAGCATGTGCTATAGTTGCATTTAAGTCAACCATACCAACGCCACCTTCTTCTACATAGTGGGCTCGTTCATCTGATTGTCCATGCACATAACCTTCCTTGATTCCTCCTCCAGCGAGAAGAGCGCTAAATGCAGATGGGTGATGATCTCTTCCTATTCTTCCAGCTTTAACTTCTGGACTTCTCCCAAATTCGCTACATACAACGACCATTGTCTCTGATAGAAGGCCTCTTAAATCAAGATCATGTAGTAGAGTTGATAGAGCTTTGTCTAAAACAGCAGCCCTATTTTCTAGGTTTCCAAATACATCATTATGCATATCCCAGCCGCCGTACTGGACTTTAACAAATCTGACTCCAGTTTCTACTAATCTCCTTGCAAGAAGACAGCCTTGGCCAAAATTATCATCCCCGTAAGCATCTCTAGTTTCTTGATTTTCTTTTGTGAGATCAAATGCATCTAGATCTTTGCTTTTCATTAACTTAATTGCATCATCATACAGGTCTGTATAAGCTCTCACTCCCTTTTGCGGAAAGTCTTTTAAGAAATCAGAATTGAAAGATTTTGCTATATCTAATCTTTCGTTAAAAAGCTCTTGACCTACATAACCTGCTTTTTTAACATTTTGAATTCCTGCGTTTGGATTCCCTATTGGAAGTGGGCCGTATTTTTTTTCAAGATAACCAGCGCCAAGAATATCGCTACCGCCGTTTATTTGAACATTTGCTGGGAGTGTAGGGTTGAGTTGTCCTCTTTTTTTTGTTATCCAGCTTCCTAGGGTTGGGTGAATAATAGTACCTCTTTTTTGATAACTGGTATGCAATAGATAAGTTGCCTGTTGATGGGCTCCTTGATTTGTGTTTAAAGATCTAACCAAAGATGCCTTGTGCATTTGCTTTGCTGTTTCTGGCAGCCAGTGGCCCAATTGAATCCCATCGGCAGATGTGTTGATTGCTTTGGTCTCTCCCATAACTTCTTTATTCTCAGGCTTTGGATCAAAGGTATCGACATGAGTCATTCCTCCAGCCATATATAAAAATATAACGCTTCTTGCTGTAGGTATTTTTGCTGGAGCGATAGACCCAAATAGGCTTGCTTGCGATCCTAGTATAGCTCCAACCCCAAGGCAGGATTTAGCCACTTGTTCTGCAAATTTTCTTCTGCTTATCTCTTGCATATTTATTTTTTATCTTTGTTATGGTAAGACTTGTATCCAGCTTTGTTTTTCATTTTTAAGACCTCATTGTGCTTTTTCATAAAAGTCTCATGATCTGGGCCTGCCATATAAAGTGTTTCTCCGTCTTCTGTTTTGTGAGAGTGAAATCCTTTTAGTCCCAATTTTTTAGCATCTTTCAAGGCTTCTTCTTTGGTCTTAAAATAGTGCTTCATAATGTCTGGGGCAGCTTGAGACTTTTTATATCGGGCCTTACTCTTTTCTTTCATAGCCTTTTCTTTCATAACTTCTTTATGACGCTTCATAAAGGTGGCATGATCTGGCCCAGCCATATATAAAGTTCTTCCATCTTCGGTTTTGTGACTGTGAATACCTTTTAAGCCAAGCTTCTTGGCATCTTTCATTGCCTCCTCCTTAGTCTTAAAATAGTGTTTCATAACGTCTGGTGCGCCTTGCGCCCTTCTGATAGCTTCCTGAGAAGGTCTATCTTTATCTCCAGGTTTTGCGGGTCTATAGTTTTTGCCCATCCTTTTTTTCTTTTTGCGAATATTTTCCCAGAGACTAGAATAAGACATCTTCTTTTTCTTCTTTTTCTTTTTGTCTTTATAATGACGACCTTCTGCTCGCTTTTTTAGAATAGCGTCTCTTAATGGTTTTGGAAGTTTTTTCTGCTTTTCGGTGAGGCCATTCTCATCTTCCTCATCTATATCAGCTTTCATTTTTTTATACTGCATTGCACATGCGGCATATGTTTTCTCATCGTCCATACCTGCAGTGTTAATTAAATCTTTATCGTGGCTCATACAGTGCCCCATAAAAATTTTTTCCATATTTTCGTCAATCACCGACATTTTGTAGGCTTCCGACTCTTCTTCAAAGATATTTTCAAAGTCAACATCAGATTCATCAGATAGGTCATATATTTCTATATCATTATTTGCTTCTGCGAAATCTTCTTCTGAAAAATCAATAAATTCACTAGCTACTGAAGATGACCTAGAAATGTCTTGATCTGCTTTTCTGTAAGATTCTTTAACCTTTCCTCCTCGCTTCATCTTTAAGAACATATTTACTCTGGCCATGGCCCAGCCACCTCTTGTCATTCCAGGCCTATGCGACGATGAAAATGCTCCTGCGCCCCTACGATATACTTTTTTAAGTTGACCCAAGGTTACTTTTTTACTTGGATGTTTTTCGTTATGGGCTTTAACTTTGGCTTTTAGAGAATTTATAACTTTTTCTGAAAAAGTAATCTTTGCGCCTTTTTTGGCGGCGCTTCCAGGCTTGTTTTTAGACGAGCCCTTTTTTCTCTCTGAGGGTTTGGCGGGTGTTTGTGCTGCGCTTTTGGGCCCAGGTCTTTTTGCCTCAGACTCATCCATGTACTGAAGGAGTGCATCCTCAAGTTCAAGCTCCGAGCCCTTCGTGATATTGGTTACGCTTTTTTTAGACCACATCTTGCAGCTCCAATAACGAGCTTTTGTTTTTGGTCCAGGATTTTCACAATTGTGCCTAGCTCTAAAGTTTTTTCTGCGAGCGGGGTCGTCTCTCTTAATCTCCATATTTGGATCGCCAAAGTTGACCTTTACAACATTGCCCTTTGCATTCTTTACATAAACAGAAAATTTCTTTGGGCCTCCTGGGGTCCTAAATGGCTTATTTAGCTTTTTGCCCTTATTTTTTTCTGACGCCCAAGCTTCTTCAGAAATTGGATCTTCTGACCCCTCTTCTTCAAGAAGTCTTGACTTAATTTTATCTGTGAGGTTAATTTTAAATTCTTGATTTTTCATAATTATCTATACACCTATTTTATAAATATAAACTCATGAGAATTCAATAAAATCCAAGATACATGCTTAAATCCATCTTTTTTATCAATCATCCCCTTAAGGCTATTTATTTCTTTGATTGTGGGCTTTCTTCCTAATATAGAAAGGAATGCGGTTTCTATTTGTTTTGTTTTTATGCTTTCATTCTGAATTTGATTGATAAAGTCTGCACCTTTTTTATTTAGAATATTTGTCTCAACAAAACCATTTAAAAGCGTTAATACTTGCGGTGCATTAGGCTCTCTGTTACTGTTATCTATTTGCTCTCTATCGCTGCCCCCAAATTGCCTAATTAAGTGTCCGCTGGGTGCGGGTGATTGTAGGTAGCTGCTTCTCACTAAATACCTATCTGGAAATTTTTTCATTTTTTCGGCTTGATATTCATCTGCACCAATAACCCTTAGAAAATTTCTATCTCCAGGACTTTTTTCAGAAAGATGTTTAAAGTCTGCATATATTTCTTCAGCGGTCATTTCATTATATCTTTTATATATCGCGCTATAGTCTTGCTGATTATGCAGGTACAATCTTGTTGAATCGTCAATTTCATTATATACCAATGTAACCAAAGAGTCCCATAGTTGTTCGCCTGTCATCCTGCGGAGTAGTGGGCCAGCAAAAGAATACTCTTCTAAGGTTTTGTAGTCTTGTTTTAGGCTCGATCTTTGAAATAATTTAGTATTCATCAAGATTCTTTTATATTCTCTTAGATCATATCCAACACTAACCATAATGCGCTCTAGGAACTTCATTAGTTCTGGGTTGCTAGCAACAGTATCATCCATCATTGTATCTATTGGTTCAATTAATCCAACCCCAAACACATGCTTCCAAACCCTGTTTGCAATCATCGTGGTAAACCTAGGATTATCTTTGCTTGTTATCCAATCGGCAAGAACAACCCTACTCTTAGGTTTTGGGCTTTTAGGATCAAAAACGGGTTTGGGGGTAAATATTGCCTTTGCAAAAACTATATCCCCTGGATCTCCATCATCTTCGGCATAATCTTTTGGTAGTTTAATTTTTCCAGTTCCTTCATTCTCTAGTCCAAAAAAAGTTGAGTCTCTAACTTGATTTCTCCAGTTGTTGAATGTTCCAGAATTTTCATCGCCCTCTTCTCTGATAATTCTGCTTAGTTTACCTATTTTTTTGTTCGCCTCATCTATCCTCACGCTGCCTATTCCAGAGGTGAATGCGGTCATTTCATAAAACTCTTTTTGAGTCCATCTATCAAAAGGATGGTCGTGGCACATTGCGCATTGCAGTCTTGTGCCAAGAAATATTCTGAGAGTATGAGAAAGGTTGTCTTCTTGCATTCCCCTGTCTCTAACATAGTAGCTAACCTCTGGCCCATTTTCGTATAGCTTTCCAGTGCTTGCTATAAGCTCTCTAACTATTTGATCATAAGGCTTTTTCTCTCTCAATGACTCTCTCAACCACTTTCTGTATACTGCTCCAACGTTTATATTTGTGCCTGCTGGGCGATCCTTTACCCTGAGCATGTCCGACCACCAGTTGATTTGATGATTAACATAGCCTTCAGAGTTTAGAAGTTTTTGTATCAGCTTATCTTTTTTATTTTGATCTCTATCATCAATAAATTCTGAAAGTTCGGAATGAGATGGAATTCTACCAATCAATAAAAGATATACTCTCCTTGCGTATGTATATTGATCTAAATCTTTAGTTTTGCTAATTTTTTTTGATATAAGCTGTTTTTCAATTAACTTGTCTATATAACCCGAATAACTATTAAGGGTTCTTTTATCTATTGGAACTTTTACTTCAGGGATGGTGCTATATCTGTCCTCTGAGTGATATAATTCTATTTGTTTGCGAGAATCTATGGTCAGGGCAGAGGTAAGAACTCTAAACTGCTGGAGATCTTCAGATCGCTGCAATACAAGGTGCGTCTCATTGGCCTCTAGTATTTGTGCATCGATAACCTTGCCGTTATTGAAGTAGATTTTATCCGCCTTGCATATAAGGGGAAGAAATAAAAGTAGTATTAGTTTTTTCATTTATCATTATATTTGCCATCTTTTAAACCACCACCATATATATCTAAATCTAACCCAATCCTTCTTGATGCCTCGAATATTAAATTTAGATAATACTTGGGGTCTCCAGAATCTTTTGCGTGATATTCATCACTAAAAACAATTCCGTCTTTATTTTTAATATGATTGTTGTTGTTGTCTCTGTAATATTTTTTTAGATTATTTGACTCTAAATAGCCCTTGCCTTGAAATGCATTACCTACAAATTCTTTGAATGATTTAGCAAATGTTTTGCCTCTATCAACCTGAAACATAACTCCTCTGTAAACTCCATTATATCCATTAAGTGATGATTTGAGCTTGCCAATATCATCAATGTAATGATCTTCAGGCTTCTTGTTGAAGTTAGGTAGATGATAGGCTGGTTGAGCTTCGTCTTGAAATGCTATAGCTAGTACATTGTCCTTTTTCGCCGCTTCTGCAAAGAATTTTAAAGTTCTTTCTCCAGAGCTAGATACAATCGTGACTCGATTATTATACAAATTTTCATCATTATTATAATAAGGCAGAAGAGCGTCTTTTAGAATGGTTTCTTTCATTATATCTAGCTGCTTTCTTGTGTTTAGTATACTTCCGCTGCCATCTACATGCATCATAATATGCAATGCTCCATTTTTTGGAAGGTGGTCATAATTGTAATGCCCTCTACCAATACCTGCGCCTCCGCCACCCATACCATTACCTGGGCCCATACCAAGCTTTTGAGTGATATAACCTTGTGTTAAACCAGCGGCTCCACCAGCCCCAGCGCCACCAAGCAAACCTCCAACTCCAGCCGAGTAGGCAGAATCTTTTGGGTATCCTTCCATTGGTTGACTTCCGTCACCAATACCTCCTAATGTGGGAACAGATTGGCCGTCTAGCATCGCTTCGCCAATTCCTGCGCCAATTCCTGCGCCTGCGCCACCTCCTGCACCAAGGGCGGGAGATCCAACTCCTGCTCCTATACCTTTAGTTGGAAAATTATAAGCGTATAATTGTCCTCCTTTTCCCACTTCGTAGCCTCCGTCAGAAGATATGCCAAAGTCATTTACTTCTCCTAGTTCGGAATTGTTTTGGTTAGTTACTGGAGACAGGTTTCCTAAATCCAAATCATCTTTAGTATCTAGGCCGATTTTTTCTATTTTATCTTTCTGGTCAAAATGTTCAAATGTTTCAACCTCGTTCAGTTCTTTTATTCTTCTATCTAAAAGTCCATGATCAACACTCTTATCCACCCGATTTCCGATACTATACTCATGATCCACATCATTATCCAAACGGCCCCTATGTAGCCCAATACCGACATCACCGCCATGAGCAAAGCCGCCATCATGTTCAAAAAATCTTTCATTTTCAATTACTGTAGTTCCAATCTGCCTATCTGCATCAATATGGTAGGTATTATCTAAAACGGTAATATTCCTATCTATATCATCTCTTATTATTCTTCCTTGAAGTCTATCTATATACACAGATTCTTGAGTTCGAAATACTGAGGGTGGATTGTAAACAATTGGTTGTCTAGCCTCAATTGTATTGTTTTGCTCTACCTTAACGAGTTCATGATCAGCCTCGTGGAGTAACTCATCTTTTTGATTAATAGGTATTAGCGCAATAAAAGCTATTGCGAGTAAATACCCAGCAATCAGATTCCCGAGAGACAGTCTTTTTTTATTAATTGCATTCACAGTTTTCACAGTCTTTACCCTTGCATTCTTTGCAGTCACATGGGTTTTTGACTATACTGCATGAGGAAATGATAAATGCTATAAGTATTGAAATATATTTCATTGTATTATGTCTTTAGTTTGTTTGGGTTATTTGGTACATGTATAATACACTATATTGAGGTCGATGTCAAGTATTTAGCCCTCAAAGTGTACTAAAGTATAGATGTATAGATATTTGTGTCTTTTGCTGCTTTGCGGTTGTGTTCCTAAACATAGCCCGCAACCTAGTGACACAAAATTCAAGGATGAGCATCGAAATTGGCTAGAAACATATAGAGCAGAGGTAAAGATTGCAATTAAAAATGAAGATGAGGAGGGGTATTACTTTTTTATGCAAGAAATAGTTAAAGAGCACTATAAGCAACAGACGGGTCAGGACATGGATCCAAACCCGTCTTTAAGATTTATAAATAATCCCTAAGTTTTTTTCTGCACTAAATCGTAGAGTTTTCTTATATCGTTACGCCGATCTTCTAATCTTTTCTCTACGCTTCTGTTGATCTCTGTATCTCTTACTTCGTTCTTTGCTAGAGTTACATTAATTTTGTTTATTAAGTCCTCCATCTCCTCTAAGCGTCTGTTTTCTCGCTTAAGGAAATAGCCAATTACTGAAATAGCTGTTCCTATCCCTATCAATATGAATTCGTTATACGCCATACATATATATACACAAAGGGCGCCAGAAAAACTGACGCCCCTGAACCTTTGTGTGATATTTTATAAAATCTTCACTTTTTTAGGTTGATCTTTTTTTATTTTTGATATTGTGATTAACAATAGTCCATTCTCAAAATCAGCCCCAATATTTTCTTTGTCTACATTATCTCCCAGCTTAAAAGACCTTTTGAAAGATGATCTTTTTAGCTCTTTTCGAATATATTTGAGATTCGTATCTTCGTCGCGGCTATGCTTTAGCCCAGAGATAGTCAGCACATCTTCTTCTAAATCTACCGAAACCTCCTCTCTGCCAAGCCCTGGAATCTCCGCCTCAATGGTTATCTTGTCGGAATGGTCGATTACATCAACCTTGGGGTAGGAATTATTACCAAAGAACTCTACTCCAAACTCTTGTCCGAACGATGGGAACGCCTTTTGTATTACATTATCAAACAGAGCGTCAAAGGGCGTTAGAAACTCTTCTCTGCTGAATGGTGCTAGTTTGCGATTTTTTGACTGTGTCATTTTTACTCCTTGTTAGATGTTATATGAGCCCTTTCGGCGCTCAAAAAGCCTCTTTTGAGTGCTTTCACCTATAGTGTAGAATAAATCGTGCCAGTTTTCTAAAAGGCTTAATTATATAGTGTTTTACAAACCCCTGTATTGGTTGTAGGTTTAATTTTTTTCTTAATTTATTTTCTAGATTTGTGAGCGGGCAGTCAATTACCCTAGACAAACTTATTACTACTATAAAGGTCACAATTGGCAAATATATATACCAGTTATCTAAATCGTTCGCAGCTTTAAAAATTAAGAAGGGGAGGGCAATAATGTTACCCACCGCTATAGCACAGTGAAACAATACAATTAAAGTTAGAAAAATTTTATCTTTCATTTCAGTTGTTCAAGATGCCTATGCTTTTCCCTAAATATCTCTTGCCCTAAATCAAAGTCTTTACAGTCTCTATTGTTTTTAATTGAATCGAAATGGCTTTTAATTTTCTTTTTTGAGTCATAGAATATCGATTCTAAAATTTTATTTGATTGATCGTCCCCGTCTTTACTGCACCTATAGACACAAGTATATAAAACAAATAGTTGTATTCTTATTTGCGATATTCTATAAAGCAGTAATTGCTTATCTTTTACGCTCTCCCTGTATCTGATTTTTGAAAATAATATGCACCTTGATAGCTTGCGGTTTATTTTGTTGATAAATTTTATCTTTGATTTTAAATTCTTATCACTTGTATTAATTTTATCAAACTTTTTAAAACCGAATTTTTTCCCAAAACCCTCTTTCGCTAAAAGCATATTCAAAACTTCATTTGATCCCTCTAGAATTAGATTAATCCTAAGGTCTCTGAATAGCCTCTCAGCAGAAGAGGCCTTTTCTCCTCTAAGTTTTAGCGACTTGGATTTTTCGTATCCTCTTCCCCCTCTAATTTGCACAGCTTGATTAACAATTTCCCAGCATGATTCGGTGCAGTAAATTTTCGTCATGGTAGATTCTTCTTTAATCTCTGCATCTTTTCTATCCATTATAAGGGAGCTATATAAAACCATAGATTCCATCGCAAAGGTTTTTCTCGCCATGTCAGTAATTTTATCTGATATTAATTCGTGCCCACCGATATATTTACTCCATTGACATCTTCTTGATCCCCATTCCCTAGATTCTTTTAAGAGTTGTTTTGCAGCACCGACGCAAATAGCAGACAGAAAAATCCTTGACTCGGAGAGAACCTCTAAGGCCATTTTAATACCACATGTTTCTGGAGAGATAATATTTTCTTTCGGAATTTTGACATTATCAAATTTTAAAACTGCGCTTTCCGAGCCCCTTAAGCCAGAAAACTCACATTTACTTCTTTTTGAAACCCCCGAATAATCAGATCTAACTATTATTGCCTTAAATTTATCTTCTGGGCATTTTGCTATAACTACAATCAGGTCTGCCCTTAATGAGTTTGTGCTCCATATTTTTTGTCCATTTAGAACTAGATTGCCTGCAGAGTCTTCAGATATACTACAACTTATATTTTTGGGATTTGACCCAGCATGCCATTCTGTTAATGCGAGAGCGCTCGAGGAACCATAGGAAAACCTTGGTAGGTATTTTTGTTTTTGATCTTGGTTTCCATATTTTAATAAAAAAGCTGGAAGCCCAATCGATTGACTCGCTAAAAGCACTGCAGATATACTTCCACATTTTGCACCACACATCATTAGGGCTCTTGAAAATTGTAGAGAAGATAGCCCTTTTCCGCCGTACTCATTTGGAATTTTAATACAAAAAGCTCCAACATCAATTAAAGCTTTTCTTAAGGATGGTCCTATATATTTCTTTTCATCTATAAAGTCTGGGTCGACATTATGATTTAGTAAAGAGCCAAATTCTTCAAGGAACTTTTCTTGATCGTTTATCATAAATTCCAACCCAACATAAAAATGCTACAAAAAAACTAACTAAACTAAACCATTCTCCAGCAAGGGCATATACAAAAGCTATGCAAATATTAAGGTAAGCCAAAAAAAGACAAAATTTACCTCTGGCATTTAAGTTCTTCAAGGTTCGGATATGGGTTTAAGTGCTTGTAGTCATTGTTAAACATTTTATGCACGAGGCCCACAAAGTCTGTTTTTCTTTGCCAACCCAATTCTTTCTCTGCTCTAAATGGGTTTCCGCATAATTGATGAACCTCTGCAGGTCGATAGAATTTTGGGTTTACCTCAAAAATCAATTGCCCGTTACAAATTGGGCCAGACAAATAAAACTTTTCATCCGCCCCTTCCCCTTCTGATCTCCACTCTATGCCCGCAAACCTCAAGCATTCCTCAAGAAAATCTCTAATAGTGTGCATTTCTCCGCTGGCCAAAACATATTCTTCGGGTGTTTTTTGATTTAGCATTAGCCAGACTCCGTGCATAAAATCCTCTGCATCGCTCCAATCTCTTTGAGCTTCTAGGTTCCCGAGGGTCAATACTGGAATTTCTTTCTTTGATTCAATTGGCAAGCCATTACATTCAATTGCATATTTAAGTTTTGCTATTCCGTCTGTAATTTTTCTTGTTACAAAGTCAATGCCCCTTCTTTCTCCTTCGTGATTAAAAAGCCAACCTTGAATCGCAAACAGTTGATAAGATTCTCTATAGACCCTTACTAGGTGTCTGGCTGCACACTTAGCAGCTCCATAGGGAGACTGCGGGCGAAGGGGGTGGGTTTCATCTTGTGGGCTATTAATTACATCTCCAAATTCTTCTGAAGATCCTGCATTATAAAACCTACAGTTTGGCGCAAACCTCCTTATAGATTCTAGGATATGAAGAACCGCATCTGAGTCTGTTATCCAGGTTTGTATTGGGTAATCCCAACTTCCAGCAACAAATGATTGTGCGGCAAAGTTGATAAAATATTGGGGTTGGTGGGTGATTACAACGTCTCTAATACTATGCGCATCATTTAGATCCATATTAATCAATGAGAACCTAGGTTCGTTCTCGAGATGTTTAATATTGTCGTGGTTTTTTACGCTCAATCTTCGAGCGGTACCAACCACTAGAAGATTTGTATTCTTTAACAGGTAGTCAACCATAAGGCTGCCGTCTTGACCTGTAACTCCAGTTACTATAACTTTTTCTCTCATTATAACATAATTCCTTTAATTTCATCAACCAATCCCATCTCAAGGGCCTCGTCTGCGTTAATCCACCAGTCTTTTCTATCCCAGTTGCGTTTAATTTTTATTGAACTTAGATTAGATCTAGTAGTAAAAATATTAATAATTCTCTCTTCAATTCTTTTAATCAATTCAACTTCATCCTCAATTTCAAAAGATTTTCCAATAGCGCCAAAAGATGCTCTGTGAATTAGTATCCATGATTGATGACCTATCCACCGATTATCCCCAGCCTGAAGTAGTATACCTGCCATGGACGCCGCCATCCCAAGAGAGCCAGTTGTAATTTTATGACCTCTAGACCTTAATTGTTGAATAAAGTCAAAAAGCTCAAATCCCGCAGTTATGCTGCCACCAGGAGATGCAAAGACTATTTCCATTGAGCTATCTGGATCGAGCCTCGACCATTGTGTTAGTTTTTGTCTGCATTTAACAACGGTTGTTTTATCAACCGCACCATTAAATCTATAGACCCTGTTTTCTGAATCGGAGGCTTTTATTTTGTCTTCAGCCTTTTTTAATTTTTTTAATTCAATTGTCTCTTTTTCAGCTTTTGCTTCAGCAGTTATAGCGTCTGCTTCTGCTTTTCTAGCCTCAGCTTCAATCTTCTTTGTCTCTGCTTTTATCTTTTCTGCGTTGGCTTTTTGTTCTTCTTTTGATCGATCAGTCATCTTTAGTTAGTTTTAATATTGAGTTTTTAATTTCTTTTGATATGGGCTCTGGGAAAAAACTTTTATTTAAGCTAAAGTATCCCCACTCGGTGTGTTCATAAGCATCTTCTGCGTTTGGGTCTGGGAATACAAGTGATTGCACCTCATGTACATATACATAGAACATACCTTCTCCGTCTTTAAATTCACACAAATATCTTAAGGGCTTATCAACCATAATTCTAGTCTCTTCAAATAATTCTCTTTTTGCACAACAGGCCGTAGACTCTTCCTTTTCAACCAAGCCTGCAGGTATAGACCAATAGCCAGCATATGCACATCCATTATCTGCCCTTCTTCCAAGGAGAATACTGTTCTCGTATTTTACTATAACTCCAGCGTAATTTTTCATTATGAAAGAAAGTCGTCTATTTTTTTCTTGTTTTGCCAGTGCGGGCAACCATCATATTTCATTCTTTTGATTGATTCTCCTTTTGACTCGTTAGCCACTAATAACTCTTTTTCTTCTTTAAATTTTGTTTTGATTATCTTACCGTTTTGGTCCAGCAGTGCGTAATAGGTTATTGGCTTTCTAAAGGGACATATAAAGGCTTTTATCTTATTTCCTAACTTATCTTTTACTGGTTTCCCGTAGGACATTTTGTAGCCATCTTTACCGCAAGCTAGTGGTCCGCCAAACGTGCCATCTTTGGGGTAGTCTTGAGTAGCGGCATAATTTGAGGTGGCCTTTTGGTAATCATAATTTTCAAGATATTTATTAAACTGAGTTAATTGGTATTCGAAGCCCTCTAGTTCCTCATCGGAAATTTCATCCATCTTCATAAAACCCTTTCCATATGAGCCCAACATATCTTTTTCTAGATCAAATCTTAAAAATAAGAACTCTGCTCGGGGCTTAGATTTTGGCATCAAGTGTTTCACCGCAAGGCAGTAAATTAAGTTCTGTAAGTTATCTGTAATTTCTTTGCCCTTGAATACCTGCTTACTACTCTTAAAATCCCTAATAACTACAGAATTATCCTTATATACGAACATTTTATCTATATATCCCCTAATGGCATAGCGCTTATCTCCCTCATTTATTTCGAGGTCAAAGAATTTTTCAGAAACAGCCTTTTTTAAGTCCCCTTTTTCTTCTCCAAAAAAATCACAACGAAGGCCGTTAACTATCATTTCGTCTATCAACTGAAGGTTTTCTTCATCGTTGACTAAAAGTTCCTCCGCTTCTTTTTTCACTTGGGCCGCAACGACTTTAGTGTTCCATATAGTGCCTTCTTTAACGATTGTATTAAACTCTCTCTTATGCTTATCTCCAAGCAGTTCGAATATGTTGTGACAAATTGTTCCCCTGCTAGCCCCTTCGTTTGAGGTGTCAGGTAGCTTTAGGACATATTTGCAATAATAAGTCCATGAGCACTGTTGTGCAGTTTTTATTCTACTTGCTGAGAGTTTTACTGTATCGCTCATTCCAAACTATCTGTTATAATTTTTTTGTTTTTTAAAAGCTGCTTTGATAGTTTGCTTGATATTTCATCTATCTTTTTTAAGATGAAGGTCTTTTGAGTTTTAGCTTCCATTGATGATAACTTTTGCGCCCATGTTTTAAAGTCATCTTTTGTCATGTCTCCAAAATCATTTGCTGTTGGTAGACATATCACTATTTTATTAGGATCAAAGTATTTTACTAATTTTAGATAATTTTTTATACATCCATTTAGCCCCCTGTTTTCGCCTTGGTCGGAATCATTGTTCAGGGACAATATAATTCTGTCTGGATTTATAGCCACAAGAGCGCATAAAAGTTTAGGAGAGATATCCAGACCAAATGTAACCAAGGCGTTATCAAAGCCAGACTCATGAAGGTTAATTAAATCGCCAATACTCTCGACGAGAATGACTTCCTTTTTTTCAGCTATAAAAGACTCTATCTTCTTATCGACGTGAAGTGGATAAATCCAGTTAGTCTTTCTTCCTATATGTTTCCATTTTGGGCGATTTTCCGAAACAGTCATATCCCTGCCAGAGAATCCATGAATTTGCCCAAACTCATTATATATTGGAAAAACAAATCTTTTATTTAATTGTCCAGTCGTTGCAAACCCACCCTTAAGGCGCTTTAGGGTTTCATTCCCTATGCCCTTATCGTTATAAAATTTATAGTGTGGGAGAAGTTTAGATAGACAATCTTCTGGGTATATTTCTTCCATTTGAATTTTTTCTGAAGATTTTCTTTTTGTATAAAGAACTCCCATATTATCTTCTTCAAGATATTTTTTGACTTCATTTGGGTCGTTTGTTCCAAGCGTAACCTCGATAAGCCTCTGAAACGGGGAGAATTTACTTCCCTCCACATAATCTTTCCAGACGCCAGTATCCTTGTATATTTGTATAGCCGTATTATTATCGCCATTCCTAAAGATTGCGTTTGTTTGCCAATAGGCTCCCCTGTCTGCAAGCTTGTACCCAAGCTCCGTAAGTGATTGCTTAATCTTATCTGCGTCCATATTAAATCTCTGGTACTAGATCGATTCCGTCTTGATCTGGGGATACTCCTTCAAAATCCATGTGGTCTACCATATCTTGAAGATCTCCCTTCTCTGTAATATTGAAATTTTCCATATGAAGATTGATATAGTTTTTTCTCTTGCTTCCGTCGGGCATTTCAACTGGCTGAGTGGCTCTATGGACATCTTTACCTAGCCATCTGTATTTAAGGCAGATTAATTTATGGGTTCCGAAGTCGGGTGGCTCTGACTGAATTTCATCCATGGTTTTTTGCCTTAATAGAAACAAGTGAGAACAAAATTGAGTGATTTGATCAGAAAGAGAAACAATGCTCTCATCGTCAACTATAGACTCTGAGTTTCTATTATTGGTTATACCAAGCCTATTGCTCTGAACGCTGGTTAACATGGCCACACAAGGCCCATTTTCAAAACAAAGTTCTTTTTGAATTAGTTGCTTAAATTTGTCTACCATTCTGCCGACAACCTCCCAAGAGCTTAGACCCTTTTGTGTTTCATAAGTTGTTTTAATATAATCAAAACTAAATATTAGAGGGTTACCTCTTCCGACCTCTGAAAAATAGAACCTTCTTATAATATTTGCCATGCTTTCTACTGTATGTCCCGCAACGTTGTAATAGTAAAACTTAAAATTCTTAACCTTATTCCATGTGGATCTAACTTTTTCCACGACATCTTCGCCCGCTTGCCTCCATCTTCCCGTTTCCAAAAGATGCATTGGAACTCCAGATAGAGCAGAGCACTGTCTAATTATCAACTCCTCCTTGCTCATTTCTCCGTTATCAAAGTGAAGAACTGGAATGTTATTGTTTTTTTCAGAAACCTTAGTGCAGAAATCCATGCAAAATTGTGTCTTGCCTACTCCAGCCCTAGCAACAACGACAGAAATATTACCTGGCCTAAGCAAAGACCCATAGTTGTCATTAACCCTTTCGTGTGGGCCCATTAGTCCAAATTCGTCAACTGGGTTATTTCCTCGGTCTTCTATAAACTCTTCCATTTCCTCAAAAAGATTCTCTGGGATCTCTCCACCTATTTCGTATAGATTAATTTGCTTATTGTATATAGAGTCTGCCTCTGAAACTATTTCATGGTAAGATGAGTTCGGCGACATTGATTTCATCTTTTTTGCAACATCAATAGATGAATCGTGAATCTCCCTTCTGATAGTCAGCTTCTTTAGCTCTTGGGCTGTTTTAATCACTCCCTCGCTTGAGATTTGTCTCATAGAAAGTGCTTTTATATAATCGCCAATATTTATATTATCCTCAAAAGATATGCCTAAGGCCGTAACCCTTTGAGATAAAATCACATCATCCAAAGATTCTCCAGATTCCAAAGCTTGTCGGAGTACGCAAAAGATAGTTTTGTTAACAAGAGTGTTTTCTGAGAAAAAATCCTTATCTGAGATAAATGGAGCTATGGATGGGTAGCTCTCTGGAAATTTAATCAGCCCTGCTAGTAGGTGTTGTTCTAGTTCGTATGAGTATACCATGCTTTCATGGTATCATGTTTTTTACAAAAAGTCAAGGATTATCTTCTTCGTCGATATCTTCTATTTTTAATTCATTGCAAGATACCTGCCTAAGATATTGCTCCAAAGCCTTTCTTAGTCCCATTTCAACTATAGGTGAGGAGGTTTTGGTTAAAATTGCTGGTTGGCCATTTTGGCTAACATAAGACAGAATAAAACCACTGTCTCCGTCATTGCATCCAGTGAATTCAAACAGTTGCGATAATATTCCCTCTGGCAACTGGAAGTCATCTAGATTTTCTGGATCTATTTCTTCTGGGTTCATTAAATTAATTTACACACATTATAGTTCTACTCCAAATTTTTTGAATAGTTTTTTATCAATTGTGTCGCTCTCATATATCTCTATCAATGTAATGTCGTTAAGTTTGCAAAATGAAAGCTTATCTTGATCTCTCTTGAGTTGACTGATATAGTTCGCTTTATTACCTTGATGAAAAAATGGTACATATTTTGTATGTTGTTTTCCTTGAACCTCTACTGCAATTTTTTTATTTGCATTGTACAGATCCAAGGTTAGTTTTGTTCCTGCGACAGGAAACTCTTCAAATACAATATGATGAAGCCAGTGCCTTTTTAGGAACTGTTTAGCCTTGAATTGTATTTTGCTTCTACTGGGACCATCCCAGTCAATTAAATATTTTTTCGCTTTAGAGATTCCTCTAACTCTTCCTGTTAGGGTCTTAAAGCGCATCTCCAAGCTTTTTGAAATCTTTATATAGGAAGTCTGTAATTTTTTTATTTGCTTCTAGATACTCTATTAGCTTGGGCTCTCCCTGAATTTTTTCTGGACAATCTATCTTTTTTTCTTTCAATTCTTTAATTAAGTCTTCTGAAAATGATATCCACGCCCCCTTTTTATCGATTAACTTAAATAGATATAGCATATCCAAAACCTCACGCTCTCTCCACACAGAGCTACCCTGGGCCCTTCCGTATTTAATTGGATATCTTACCTGTGCTCCAGTTTTTTCGTTTACAGATTTTCTAAATCTTATTTTACAGTAATGACCTATTGGAGATCCTTTGTCTTCAAGCTTTGATGCGTTTGGGTTTGGGAAAATAATATCTGAATTATACCTATCTTCGAATTCAAGAATAAAGTTTGCATAGTGCTTGATCGCATTACCTCCAGCCTGTTTTACCTTTGGGCCTCCTCTGGCTGCGTATGGGTTAGTTGCAACCTCTACCCTAACTTGACTTGTTAGTATCATCATGTGTCCCATTTTAGATATAGGTAGGACCATTTTTTTAAGAAATACTGATGTGATAAGGGCTCCTCCAGCCACCTGCTCTGATTCAGCAAATGGTTTATCTATATCCCCAATCCTGCATAGCGCATCAACGCTATCTATGACAAACATATATTTTTTGTTTTGTTCGTTGCGAAAAACGAGTTCCCTAATAAGTTCAAAAACTTTTTCGAAAATATTGCAGTCGAAGACAAAAAATCTATTTTCAGATGTGTCTATTCCTGAGCGATTTAAAACTTCCGTACTCAATCTCCCTTCGCTTTTTATGTAAACCACCATGCCTTCATCTTTAAAATGTTCTTGGAAGTTTTTGGCAAATGCTAGTGCGCAGCTAGTTTTACCTCCTTCATTAACTCCAGTAAACCTATGAGCGCCAGAACAAAGTCCTCCTCCTAGGGCCATGTCAAGGTTTAGGCTGCCAGAGGATATCTTATAGTCTTCTGCCTCATAGTGGTTATAGTGATATTTTTTATTATCTTTATCTTCAAGAAAGCTGGCAATTTGCTCTTGTGATGTTAGTTTCTCTGCTTTACTCATGTAGAAAGTCCTTAATTGTTTTGGGTTTGTTTTTATATACTCTATCTTCTCCAACTGTTTTTCCAATATTAATTTTTTTAGCTTCGGGAACTTTGTAGTTAAACTCTCTATACTTCTTTAGAATAATCTCTCTGCCATCTCCCTTCTTAAAAAACAAGAGTGAATTAAAGTGGATTCCAAAGTTTACCTTAGACCAAAAATCTAGATTGTCAAACTCTTTGAGTAGGTCGTTAAGCGCCTTCATTTCTCTAGACCAAAAGACCCTAGATCTTCTACCGTCTATTTTTAGCAAGCGTTTTAATGTTTCTCTTTTATTAATTTTTTGCACATAATAATGTTATCATATTATATGACTAAAGTCAAGCCTTAAAATTGTATTGTGGCCTCTGTTTTGAATAGTCCCTATTGTCCATTCTTTGATCTAGGAATTTTCTTACATTCGTTTCGTATGAGGCTTGAAGTATTGGGGTAGTTCTCTCTGGCGCCATTTCATCTAGATATTCTGCTATAGCCTGCATGTTTAGCACATCCGCTTTAGTGAAATCTAATTCTCTAGAGAATTGATGAGTTCCTCCCTTTGAAGACTTTATGCTAACCCTCCATTTACCATCTGGCAGCTTTTCCAGGATTGGTTCTTGTGAGTCTTTTAAGTTTTGGTTTTCTTTTAATAGATTAAAGTTCTGCTCTTCTAGGTTTTGAATTTGAAGTTTTAGCTTGTTCATATCTTTTCTTCCAACATTAAACTCTTCTCTTAGTTCTGATATTGTTTTGCGTGTTTTTTGCTGATCTCCAAGAACTTCTTTGATTTCCCTTAAGTCTGATTTTAGGTTTGATGCTTTGTCTAGTATGTTAGACTTTTCTAACTTTAGCGATTCCACTTCTTTTCTAACCTTTTCTTTTTGTGCAATTAGCGATTCAATCTCTTCTGTCACTGGAGATGTGTCCTCTGCCTGCAGCCTAGCTTTTTCTGCTTCGATCCTAGACTCCCTTGCGGATTGTTTGTATTCGCTTATTTGTGTTTGATATTTTTCTATTTGTTTTTCTTTTAGATCTACGAGGGTTTCTTGTTCTTCTATATCTTTTCTTCTTTCAATCAAATCTTTTTCTTTATTATCTAAAGTTTTTTCTTCCTCTTGAAGTTTGGCTTGTTTTTCGAATATCTTTTCAGTATTTAACTCAAGCTTAGGAAATTTTCTCATCAAGCTTATGTGTGCAGCAAGAACCAAGAGTACTGCCAGGGGATCAAATACAAAAATTAGTATTATTATCACTATCCTCACCGCCATACCTATATCCATCTCTGTTCCAGTAAAATCTGCCACTACATCTGCTACATATTTTATTGGGCCAACTTCCGCTTCAAGCTGAAGAGCTCCGTCTTGTTGGGAAAACTTCTCTTTCTCTAGTTCGTCTATTTTATCAAGCGCTCCAGCGATTAACTTGTTGTATTTTTCGATATCCTCTGCAACGCTATCTTCTGCACCAAATTCAGAGTCTTGGTATTTCTCTATTTTATCTCTAAGGGTTGCAACTTGACTCTCTGTGCTTTCTCTAGCCTTTTGAATTCTGTCGTTAATTGTTAGCATTTGTGAGGAAATTGACGCCCGTTCAGGTTTTTGTCTTTCCCTTAAAGCTTCTAGATCTTTTTTCTTGCTAGAAAATAGACCACCAGATTTTGCCTCTAGGTCAGCAACTTCATTATCTAGCTTGTCAAGGTTTGACTGTAGTCTTGTTAGTTCACTTTGGTCAAAGCCAATGCTTTTTTCTAGAGCTTCATAAAGGTCTTTTATTTTAGCCTTTTCCCTCTCAATATTGACTTGACTTAAATCTTCTGTAGACGAAACCCTACTCTCTGTTTTTTGTATAAGATCTTTTTGTCTGCTAATATACTCTTTTTCTCGATCAATCTTTGTATCCAGTTGTGCAATATAGGATTGTGTTTTATCTGCTGTGTGTTGATGTTCTATATGGGCTTTAGATAAAAATCCAAAAATACCCATGCTTGTAATTCCCATGAGTACAATAATTGCGCCCATTAAATAAATTTTTATAAGTCTTGGGGCAAGCTTCCAATTTCTATGAAGCCATAATGCGGCAATAATTTTTCCTACTTCAAGGACAGAGCCCATAATTACAACCGAGGTGGTTGAGCCTGGGAATATAGTGGCAAGCCCTATTATGCTAAAATAGGCTGCTATACAAGATATACTGAGCGCTGATATCAGCGTTGTTATGGCAAAAATCATTTTAAAGTTTGGTTATTTTAGTCGAATGTTTTGCCTCCAGTAGGCCAGTTCGCGTTTGGAGGCTGTTTGATTGTATCTACAACAGCTCTTTGTCTATTTGTGTTTGCGTAATGTCCTGAATTATCGTTTGGGTAATATCCCCCAAATCCAGGGGTTCCACTTGGGTCTGGCATCCCTTGGCTAGGGTATATGTTCGCTCCAACATTTACCAATCTATTGTCATTTGGATATCTAAAATTTGGGTGTGAAGAGTCTAGGGTCATACTACTATATACACCTCAGTTTACTGTTTTGAAACCTCTGACATTCTTACGGTAATTTCTTGATCATTATCAAGTAGTATAATTGCAAATTTTGCGCCATCATCTGGGCCACCAATCTCTTCAAACTCTTTTATGATTGTGCCGCCTATCGATCCATGCTCTGTTTCCACAACGCATCTATTCTTTTCCTCCTCTTCCATCATTATTAAATACACTTTTTATTATGCCGAGTCTTTTTTGTTGATTAGAATAATACCAGACCCAAGCGATAGACTTTCTCATGTCATCTGTCTCTTTTTCTTTTTTATTAATTTCTTGCTCAATGGTTTCGAGTTGTTCAAATGTAAGTTTTTCTAGATCTATTTTTAGCTCAACGGCAACTTCTGCTAGAGCATTTAAATTGCTGCAACCCTTTGCTTTAGAGGCTTTTCTGAAAAGTTCAGTCTTTTCATCTTTATCTTTTTTGCTGAAATTTAGCAGTTTATCTGGATGGGTAGATATAACTATTTTTTTGTATAAATCTTTAACTTCTGGTTCAGAGAACACTTCTTCGTTTACCGTATCTTCTTTCTTTTTATCTTTTTCGTTGTCGCCGAATGGACAGTCAAGTTTATTTTTTTCTCTAAAATCTCCTATTGCGTTAGAAAAATCCAGGCATGCAATTTCAAAAATACACTTAGTTTCATTGTATTCTTCTTGTGTTTTCTTTAGTTTGGCCTTTAATTTTCTTGAAAATTTTTGTTTAAAGTCGTTCATTTTCTATATTTTACAGAAAGTCTACATAAAAGTCAAAAGTTACTTTTAGACTTTAGGGGTACTTTTGTGTAATATTTGTTATGTCCAAAAGAAAATATACAAAACAATCTCCCTACTGGGACCAGTTTAAAAAGGAGGAAAAGCCTCTTATCGTTAATCATGAGGGAACTTCTCCAATATCTGCAGGAGAGTCGTATTATGAATCTGTAGCATCATCAGGCGTTGGCTCTGTATCAACCGCGTCTGACTATACGAGATCTGGTAGAGGTGGGCTGCAAGGCAGCAGGAGAAACAAAATCCACAACTCAACAAAAAAGGATAAATTTACTAATATTTCAGCTGGACTGCTGCCCTATTCTTTCGACGCTAGTGGAATTAATGTTAGAGAGTCTATAGAGTTGTGTCAAAAGGCTTATGCTAATATTGCTGTTTTTAGGAATGCAATTGACGTTATGTCTGAGTTTGCAAATTCAAAAATATATCTTGAAGGCGGAACTAAAAAATCTAGAGATTTTATTAACAAGTGGTTCGATAAGATTAAGTTGTGGAATTTGAAGGATCAATACTTTAGGGAATATTATAGATCTGGCAATATTTTTCTTTATAGGGTGGATGGTAAGTTTTCCAGTAATGACTTTAATAAGCTATCCCAGGTATACGGTTCAACTATATCCTTGAAACCTGGCACTCTTCCGATCAAGTATATTCTTTTAAATCCTTATGATGTAATCGCAAAGCAGGCAAGCTCTTTTGAGAGTGGAAATTATCAAAAGTTGCTATCTGAGTACGACTTAGAAAAACTTAGAAACCCTAAAACTGATTACGATAAAGAGGTTTTTGATAGCCTTCCTCAAGAAATAAGAGAACTTATTGAAGAGGGGGCTTTTATGAAAGATGGAGTAAAGGTCGATTTGCCTCCAGAAAAATTGATTTATTCTTTTTATAAAAAACAAGACTACGAGCCGTTTGCAATTCCTTTTGGCTATCCAGTTCTTGATGATATTAATTTTAAGCTGGAGTTAAAGAAAATTGATCAGGCTATTTGCCGCACCATTGAAAATGTTATCCTATTAATAACTATGGGCGCAGAGCCCGATAAAGGAGGCATAAACCCTAGAAATATGGAGGCCATGCAAAAGCTTTTCTTAAATGAAAGTGTTGGCAGGGTTCTTGTTAGTGATCACACAACCAAAGCTCAATTTATTATTCCTGATATTAGCAAAGTTGTAGGACCATCTAAATATGAAGTTATCAATAATGATATCAGAGAGGGCCTTCAGAATGTTATTGTTGGGGATGAGAGATATAGCAATACTCAAGTAAAAGCAAGAATATTTCTAGAAAGATTGAAGGAATCTAGAGAGGCATTTATTCACGACTTTCTCCAAGATCAGATCAAAATGGTCTGCCAGAATTTAGGATTCAGAAAATATCCAGTCGCAAAATTCGAAGAAATTGATATTAAGGATGAGGTGCAGCTTCAAAGGGTTGCAACTAGGCTTATGGAGCTTGGGGTTATCACTCCAGAGCAAGGAATGGTCGCTCTAAAGAAGGGGGTTTATCCTAATCCAGACGATTTACTTGCCGCCCAAGAAAAGTTTATAGAAGAGCGAGAGAAAGGTTATTTTAATCCTATCGTGGGGGGTATTCCTATGATTAGTCCTCCAGATGGAGATGATGCTCCTGAGACTCCTGCATCTACCCCGTCAGAAGTTGGTAGGCCAACAGGTACTACTGGGATACCACAAGAAAGCCCCAGGGAATCCGCGGCAGCTTCAGAATTATATAGTAGAAAAAATATTCAACAAAATGTTTATGCAACAGAAAAGCTTAGGGGTTTGGGTTATGCTTCTATGAGAAAGCAATTAAAAAAGAAGCGCCTAAATAAAAACGAAAAAGCTCTAATTGATGAACTCTGTGAAGCTGTTGTAGTTGCGGAAGAGAGGGCTTCTTGGGAGGAGACATTGAAAGAATGTATTGCTGACCAAGAAAAAATCGCAAGCTTGGGAACTCTTGAAGGTGTTCGGGATATTTCCTTAAAGCATGGGGTTAGTTTGTATTCTGCGGCACTGCTTTATCATAAAGATGTAGGAGAAATCTGATAAGTTATACATATTTTTTTAACTCCTTAACATCTATTTTAATATTAAAATTACTGTCAGCTTCGCAACCAATCCAGTTGTAATCTAAATTCATGGTTTTTCCAATTCCTTCAAAATTATGGTCTTCTCTGTTTAGAGGGCAAAATTCATATATAACAGGGTTTTGATCAGAAAAAATAATATTTCTAAATAAAGAGCCGTGCGCACCAATAATAATCGAGGCATTCTTAAATAAATTAACATGCTTTTTGATTCCTTCTGTACCGTCAAGAGCTATAAATCCTTCTTGTTTTAGAGTAGTACAAATTTCTTCATTATTTACGACCTCTCTGCTTCCTTTGGGTCTTTGTAGGTATAATTTCGTCGTCCTTGGAGCGGAATCTAGTAATTTAAAATATTTCGAACGCAAGTATTTTAACCCTATATTTGATACTTGGGAAGGGTAGGCTGATGGAGATGGATAATACAATTTGGGCACCTTATATAAGGTATTACATGGTTTATGGCCTGGCAAGTCTAAACTTATTAAATCTTGCTTTTTATATCCAAATAAATCAAGGTGAAACTCAAGATCATATACATGATTAGTCAATTGTGGAACAATAAGTTTGGTATTATCTAGATTTAACTTTTCTATTTTTTCCAGATCTTGAAATACATCCCAAATGTGACCATATACATATATATTATGAAAGTGGTGAGCAAAAATATAATTATATTGACCAGTTAGATTTTTAATTTTATATTTTTTAAAGTCTACTTTTTCTTTATAATTAAATGACTCAAGCGTATTATTTGGGCGAAAATCGTTATTATGCAGATTTTTCCAAAAAGAATAATTAAAATTAGCTAATGGATGTATTTCTCCATTTTGATTGTAGATTGCCCCTCCACCGCCAATATATACATCATTTAAAATTAAACAATACTGCGGCCATAGCCTGGCATAGTCTTCGGGAGAAACGCTCGAGAAATAATCTTTCATGCAAATTGGTAATTAAAATATTTAATATCTTGTTTATAAAGACTAGCTACAATATTAATTGTTTTATCGTTGTAGTATTTTTTATAATTTTTATGAGTGCTTATGTTAAGATGAGGAATTTTTTTTATTTTAATATTTAATTCCTTGCTCAAGCAATTTATATCTATGTTTAAATTTTCAAAATAACCCAAGAAATCTAAAAAACATTCTCCATTATTATGTGTCCATAAGTTTTGATTAAAAAAGTGAAATTTTTTAAAGGGTTGCTGCCTGTCAAAGTCGTCAAAATTTAAGCAAAAATCTTCAAAAGTTTTAAATCGCTGAATGTTTTTTACGGTGGTATGATCGTATTGATATGCAAAGTGATCAGGCTTCATATTGAAAAAATAAAAATATAACGATACGAATCTATCCCACGGGTTTCTTACAAAAGCAATTTTATAATAGTCTTCCATTGATAATTCTTTTATTTCTCTCCATGCCCCATCTTGGCGGATAGGATGAATTACTTTATTGATCTTCAGCTGGCTTGCTGTAATAGAAGAGCCTGCTGTTTTAGGTATATGTAAAAAAAGTATCTTTTTCATTTACAGAGCGGGCTTTGCCCCCAAATTATTCCGTCTGGCTGCAGGGGCGTATCGGCTGGACGCAAATCTATTTTTATTTTAAAATTATTTTTTTTTAAAAGATGAAGGCAGTCTTGATGCTCCGTCTTTCCCCCATACTCATGCGTACCCACAAGAACATTTCGAAAAGAAGCTATCTCTTCCCCCGCTGATTCTAAAGCCTTAACCGCTTCTCCTTGAATATCTATCTTGATAAGATCTACAATGCCATTAGTTGAGATTAAGGCCTCGTTTAAGGGCAAGTCTTCAAACGAAATACAGCGCTGGAAGACTGTAATCCCTGAGGTCTGATTTAGTTCTATATTTGCTCGACAGTCTTGACAGGCTTTTTCTTGGCCATCAAAGGCGTAAACTTTAACCTTGGTACTGTATTTTCGAGCTAACAAGCTATAATAACCCCAGGCCGAACCCACATCAAAAAAAGTTTTTATATCATCGCTGCAAAAAATATGATTGAAAACTGATTCCTCAAGGGGTTCATGAATATTGAGAAGCTTGTAGCGTTGCAGCGCTTGTTCGAAAATACTTGCCTTATAGCACTTTACTCCATTGTTATATATATGTATTTCTTTGTCCATTTTAATAGTTGTAATGAAAATGCTCGATATCTTCTTTATAAAAAGCCGCGATAAGTTCTTGGGTAGTAGGGGTATAAAAGTTTCTATAAGGAGGGGTGGTCACGCTACCCCAGTCTCTTCGTCCTAGCGGGGGCAACTTGAGACCAAGAGGCTTCTCTAGTTTACGGTAATCTTCTTCAAGGGTTTCAAAACGCCCTATAAAATCAATTTTTCTAAATGAAAGATCCCACTCAGAGTTAAGGTAGGTTTTACTATATTCTAAAAGATACTGTACTTGTTTAAATTTTGTATGAAAAAAATCAAAGTCATTAAAATATTTTAAGGCTAATGGGCAGCAGTCTTGGATTCCGCTTATTACTATTTCCACATATTCATCGAAAGACAAGTCTGCTCGCTGTTTTTTTTTAAACCTCTTATTGGTACGTGCTTCTAAGCGCACTCTTGAGCTATGTCTATAAAGAGACACAAAGCGATCCCAAGGATTACGAACAAAAGCAAATAAAAAATAATTAGGATTATTTTTTATAGTCTCCGCAAGCCCAGCCTCTCTTAATGGAAAAAAAGCGTTATTAATTAAGGGTTTATTCCTGTTTTTATCTTTTAAAAAATGGTAAACTTCGGGAAAAGTAAAAAGAGCGTCTTCAATACTAGTTCCTCCTGTTTTAGGAATATGAATAAAAACAAATTTCTTTAGGGGACATATCATTATTTAAAAAAAGTGTTGACTGGACGCGGGGTCGTGGGGTGCGCAAAATTAAAGTCATAGTGTGCTTTTTCATTGACGTTCCCTAGGAAGTTTTTGGGTTCAAAATTTTTATTACACAGAGCTGCAAGGAGGGAAAAATTTCCACGCGTTGTAATGAGATGCCTTGCGTTTATCAGGTAATAAAAATCTTCGTCTGCTGAGGCGGATGATCGAATCTCAATAGGTAGACCTATTTTAGAAAGAGCTTTCTTTGTTGAGTAAAACGCATCTGCATTTGTTTCTAGCGTTGCATCTTTACTTTCTATTCTATAATGATAATATGTTACTAGCGTTAAGAGTGTAATATATGTAAATTCCTGCTGTATAGTCGCTACTCGATGATAAAGTTTTTCCACTTCTCTCGATAAGTTATTTCCCCCAAAGCGTTTAGTGTCCCCCATTCTTAAGTGGATTACGATTTCCGAGTCCAGAGGCTTACTCCATTGCTTATTCTCTCCTTGTTTATGGCAAATAGCATTCAGGAGATTTAAGTCTATAGATTTTTCATCACACACTTTCAGGTATTCCCATAATATAGTATTTTGAAATTCTTTAGGTCTAGAGAGTACGCTACGTGCAGCATCACGACCGCAAGGCCATTGACGCAATAAAACCCCATCGCCCAATCTGTATAAATTGAGCGAATTGGTTCCTTGGATATTTCGTGGCAATTTCATTTTATTTGAAATATTTTTCTAGCTCTGAAACATGCGGGGTTGCAGCAGAGTTTTCGTTACAGTACCATGCGAAACTATTTGAGAATATTTCTTCTGCATCAAGAGTGGGAGAAGTGAATTGGATAAGTACCTCCTGTAGAGCCACTAAAAATTTGTTTCTGTATAAACGAGCCAGCGTTTGATGATTTTTTCTAATCAAATTACCATCCCACTTTCTGACGCAGGCCTCCTGCACCGCCTCTTTTACAGCCTCGTCGGTATCTTCACATAAAATTGAATTATACTCGGTATACCAAACATCCCTACCTCCGCGAGAATATGTAGAAACCACTGGTACGCCGCATAATAGATACTCTGAAGATGAGTAGCATGCCCCCTCTTCTCGAGAAAGACATAGCCCGCACTGTGACTCATTAATTATCTGACAAATTTCTTTTTTACTCAAACGCTCGCGTGTGTCATTATCTGCTGGAGGAAGATCTACTTCTGGATTGCGATGATTAAAGCCTCCCGCTGCCAAGGCAAGTTTTTCAACTTTCTCGGCCAAGTAATGCCTTTTGAAATCTGTAGGCCGCGCAATATATAAAGCTCTATATTTTTTTCTTAAGGACAATGGCTGAAATACACTCTCATCTATCCATGCATTATGATTAACTACTGAACCTCTTAATCCAAATTTTAAACCATTAGACTCTTCTTCGGGAGAATTGTAAAGTATGTAAAAATTATCAATATTTAATTTAAACTGATCTAAGATAGTCCTACTTTGATTTGCTAAATGTTCAGATAAAAACCAACCTAATGTAACAAAAAAGAAGTCCGTCTCTCTAATATTATTTTTATATTTCTCTAACCATACGTAATTATGAGGAATATTCTCTAGTATAAATATCCTGCATTTTTCGTGGTTGAGCAAACATTTAAAAGGAAAATGTGGGTTAGGCCACGTATAGACATTTTCTTCTTTAAGCTCCATAGTATTCCCTTATATTTCTTATAAAGTTTTTTCCTGTACAAAGCTTGTATGCTTCCAACCCTTTTTTTCTCATTTCTTTTTCTTTTTTTTGTGTTATTCTTGATAATATATCTCGCAAATTATTATAATTTTTTTCTGGGATTTTTATAGTACAGTCGTCCCAGTTAATTTCTTTTATTGTTGGAAGCATCATGGTATCTGCGAGTATGATTGGAATTGCTCCGCTACCAAGACTTTCAAGAAACCGTATTGATGTTGGCCCAGTGCCAGATGGGCAAAGAGAAAATCTTGATCTTGTTAGGGTTTCTTCGTAAAATTTAGCCTTTTCATTATTTATGTATTGTTGTACAGATGATATTGGATTATTCAGAACTTGATCTTGATATACGTCTAAATCAAACTGCCAGCCAATTCTTTCTATTATTATGGCATTGCTGTGGCCTTTGTCTTTGAAGATTTTATCTCTTATGTCAGAAAGGTGCTTATTTCCATAGGAGCCAACAAATGAATATAAGATATCTTTTTGTTTGTTTGGTTTTCCTGTGAATACTGGAGCAAGGAATATTGTGTCTATTTTAACGCCTTCAAATTTATGGGGATACCCTTTTGTCTCAAGAAAAAAATCTTTTGTGGTATAACCCGATTGACTTACCATATGCGAAGCAAAAAGAACATTCACCCCAATCTTTTTAAGGGTTGGTATTATTAAATGAAAGCGGTCATGCTGACAAACCGTAAAGGCGTTATGTAACTTTAACTCCTCCAGCTTTTTTATCTCAAGTTCTGCAGATCTTTTATCTGCGGGCGAACCATAATCTAACTTATCTATTAAGGTTGACCAGGGTACTGCTAAATAGGTTGCTTTACATTTTAAGGGATCATCTCTAAGTAATTCGTAACTTAGTTTTTCGGTTAGTACTGGTTTCTGCCATTCGTATATATTTTTATAAATAATTTCCATTACTGAAGGCAGACTTCAGAAATATAAAATGCTGCTCCTTTATAGCCTATAAATTTAATTAGTTTAATATTTTCCATGTCAAGGGCTGATTCTTTTAATGGATTGAGGTCTATCTCTACAGAGGATTCATCGTTGAATTCTTTAACAATATCTGATAAAAGCATATCCTCCGATTCGTTTCCAGAAGAGTCTTCAATCCTTACTATGCCACCACTACCTTCTTCCATGTATATGGTAAAAGATAGAGAGCTGAACTCTGAAATGTCGCAGGGTTCCCAAGAGCTTTGTGTCGGTAATGCGGCTGCAAACCAAGAATGCGGGGACCTTTCATCGTGTACCATTTTAAGTCTTGGAACTCCTTCCACAACCTCAATGGGAACTTTTGATTGATCAAGCTCGGTTACGATGTTTTGACACCAGCTGTTTTTCAGCTCTTTTGCTAGGCATAATGTTGGGTTGAAGATATCCATTTTTAAATTAATTCTAATAGTCCGTCATCATTAATAAATGACTCTTTGTTAATATTAGGATTCCGCTCCGAATTTTCAAGGTAAAAATCGAAAGGCCTGTCTTCTATTTTATTAATGTTTAGGGCTATATATTCCTTCTTTTTTATTTTGCTGATATTATTTAAGGCTTTCTTGATTTCGTTTATTTTTTTGTTGTCTGGTATTTTTGATTCTTCTGGTATAATAATTATATATCTATTGTTTGAAAAGTAGTGTCTTAGCAGATTGATTATTGTGTGTTTTTGTTTTAATTTTTTTACCCGATCATTTGTGGGGATAATTGGAAGATATGATATTCTGTTTATTTGTTTGGAGAATTCGCTTGCATTTTCTCTGTATTCACAAAATGCCACTTCGTTTCTAGAGGACAGGTATGAGAGCTTTTTTAAGTTATGAGAAACTATTTTGTTATTTTTATCTGAAAGGCTGTGTTTTAATATTATTATCGCACAATTTTTTTTGATTGATATTAGTTCGTCTGCCATTAATCCATAGTCTACGGCTGATCTATATAGTCTTTTATTGTGTTGTCCTGCGAATGTTAGGTTGTTATCGTCCCATTGTTGATCGTGTTTGATGTGATATAGATCTTCGGTATTTTGATATACATCGTAGGCTTGATGGAGAATTCCAGATATTGCGGTGTCCCAGTGCGGTTCTCCAATAACAAAGTCTGGGAATAGTTTTTTGCTTTTCTGAAAGATGTCTTTTTTTATCGCCAGCCCATCTACCCCTATTTCATAATTTTCAAAACGCTGGCTGAATATATCTTCATATGAATTAACTGTAGGAATGTCTCTGCGAATAAATTCAGTAATGTTTTCGTTATTATTTAATAAATTTTTGTATGTATTTGGGTGAATTGGGCAGTCTAGGTTTGAGTAAAATATAATGTCTCCTTTTTTTGCTATCTTGTTTGCTGCATTAAGCATGTCATTTAGGAATGCGAAATCTCTTTTTCCTTTTAAGTCTGTTTTTGCATCTCTTCTAAGTTTATGAGTTTTCCATCCAGACCTAGAGATAACTTCTGATGAACAACCAAGTAATACTATATTTTTGTCTTTGGCTTTTTCTATAGACTCTAGGGCTAGCTCTACTCTTTTTTTTAGGCTTTTGTCTTTAATTTTTGCAGGGTCAATTAAATTAACAACATGAATAATTTTATCTGGCCTGGTTTTTGAAGATCTTCCCCTAAGCGCAGATCCAACCATTATATCTAGGTATTTTTTTGAACGCTTAAAGAATAGCTTCCATATAATTTTGTCAATTTTTTTATCGGATGTTTTTAGAAACTGATGGTCTCTATCAAGCTTGTTTATCTTTCGATCTAGCCAATTCTCTATTCTGTCAAGCATTAACCCTGCGCATGGTGAACAGCGTGGTTTACCATCATTGAAGCCAATGATTTAACGGCAAAGGATACCCCCTTTACCGCTACGCTAAAACCTTTTTTCACTGCAGCCATATTTATAGTTACACGTTATATGCGCCCACAATGGCGCTTTATATTATAAGTGAAAAATGGCCTTAAGTCAACTTATGTAATCTCTAGTACATTAACCACCACATCGAGAAATCCAGAAACATCTTTTACTGATATAGAGTCATTGCCTTTTAATACTACAGGCGCCGAAATTGGCTGAAGAGTGGATTGTTCGGGGACTAGAATTTTACTAGCTAATATAAAGTTGCCTGCTTCAGAGTCGTCAGAAACCTTTACTGTGGCGGATGTATCTCCAAGCCCAGAATTTCCCATATATATGCTGTTAACTAAAGAGGTTGCCGAAGTGGGGCATTGATATACCGTTCTATAGCTATCGTCGTATCCAAGCAGATTGGAACCTGAAATTACATATGATTGTGCCATGCTATATTATATACACTTATTCTGGAGGATTCGACCAATCTTCGCCGCTTAGTATAGTTAATATCTCTGAATGCGTATAAGATGTTTTGCCTTCTAAAAATGAAGGGGTTGCATTTTCAGAGGGAAACTTTACGAATGTCTTATCTCCTTCAGTATTGTATCTTAAAGTGCTTGCGCTGGTTTCCAGAACTTGTGAAAAATCAACGCTTGATACGTCCGATGCGTCTATTATTATGTATGTTCTATTCATTTTTTAGGTTAATAAAATTTAAATTATGATGGTACGTCGGTTGAATACGTTGGCCCGTTAATTAGTTCTCCGTCTACTCCTCCAGAACCTTGATCGGCAATGGTCGTTCCCGAAGAACCGTTTATATCCCCCATGCGATACCAATTGGTCGGACTAAGTCCCGATAAATCGGCAGGAGCGCCGCTGTTGTAAATTGTCGCAAGGTTCGATGTTTGATCGGAATCCCAAAAGGCAATCTCGTCCATCTTTCCGCCAAGCTCGTACAAAGTCCCGTAGCTTCCCAACTGTCTAAAGGTTGCCGTAGCGCTAGATGAAGATGTGCCTATCGAAGACCCATCAAGGTACAGGGTGGTATTGTTTGACCCATCCCGAATGTAAGCAACATGATGCCAAGTATCCAAAGAATAAGCGCTTGAGACTGTGATAGTCCCTAAATTACGCACCAGAACCTTCATCCCGTATGCAGACCCGTAAAGAAAGATATACGGGTTTATCAGATACGGAAAATCCCCCGTTGAGTGCTTGAACCAAATACTAAACGTGAACTCACCCGAAAATGATACGTCGCTGTCCAAGTAAAAGTGATCGTTTGTGCCATCAAATTCAACAGAATATTCATTTGAAAATGAAGCTGGAACATGAATTACAGACTTAAAATTTCCGCCCATTCTTTCTAGTAAGTGTTTTTCCATTCCGTAAACACCAGATTTACTAGCTCTTTTATCTTTAGCGCTTATAAATGAACTGTTAAAATTTCTTCTCATTATGATGGGACAGTGTCCGAATAAGTGGGGCCATTGGTTAAGGTCATGTCGTTTGAGTTTGAGGACATATCATGAATAGTCGTTCCTGACCCATTCTCTGTGCCATCTCCGTTTCTCCAATATCCTAT
>TARA_B100000674_G_scaffold294408_1_pt1 | contig 58672 bp, 47 predicted proteins | sample TARA_B100000674 | Tara Oceans TARA_B100000674 (sample SAMEA2622759) | marine metagenome | biome: marine biome (ENVO:00000447); feature: surface water layer (ENVO:00002042); material: "saline water (ENVO:00002010), including plankton (ENVO:xxxxxxxx)" | depth 5 m | reverse complement strand
GGAAGATGAAAATGGCAACCGTGTTCAACAGTTGGTTGTTAAGTAGAGAACGTCCAGAACGCTTTCAGGGTATTACAATACTGAAAAAAATAAAAAGAGCTGTTTTATTAAAAACAGCTCTTTTCAATTTAGGTATCAATAAATTTTTATTGCAGTACCAAATCTTGTTTGAATTCTTCAAGAACTTGTGCACACCATGAGTTTATTCTCTCAGGAGTTTTTTCTTCTTCGGTATCCTCATCAAGCGCCAAACCACAAAAATAACCTTCCTCAAGCTCGGCTTTGGAATCCGTATGTAAATAATCATCCGAGGGCCACTTTCCAATTAATTTACCACCAGAATCTAATATTTGTTGTCCCAATATACCTACACCATCTACAAAATATTCGCAATAAACGATTTGGTCTCCCAAGCCATATAAAGCAACAGTCTTTCCGGTAAAATCGATTTCGCAGAATCGACTAAAATTTGTATCCCAATCACTTTGCAACTCGCCATCATGCCATGTCGACAATCCTAAAATCAAGTGATCGTATTGTTTAATTTCTTCAGGGTCAAAATCAACAACATCATACATGTCGATGTCGAGGTCTTTTCCAAGAACCTCATTAATTACCTCAGCAACTGCTTTTGTTCTTCCAGTATCTGAGCCATAAAATAATCCAATCTTCATAGTGTAAAATTTATGCAGTTAAAAAATTAATTCATAGATAAATCGTTCAAGGCGACAGCGCTATTAATTTTATCGACTTGCTTGATTTTTATTTCCATACTTTTATTTCTATTCATTAGATATGAAATTTCCTTTAAATAATTCATAAAACTCAAGGTTTCTGTTTTAGAAACCACCACAGTAATGTTCTTGACATCATCTGTTATTCTAAAAAACTTACACCTTGATTTTTGTTTTTTATTGATAAAAAAAAGTAGAGATTTTACAAGTTCATGGTGGTCGGCCTCATTATCAAGTATTTCCAAACCAGAATATTTTAAGCTATATGTAATGGGAGAAAAACTGCAAGTCCAGTTTTTATATACCAAAATCGAATTTTGAGTCATTTAATAAAAATTTGAGAACACGAAATTATTGGGTTAATTCGATTGTAGCAATACCAAAGATTAGGTATAAATAAATGAAATGTTCTTGTTAAACCAAACATTTTTTTGACTATTATTTATACAACTTATTGCTCTGTTATGGCGTACACTAAATAGATGCCCTTTGGAGTGATTAAATATTTAACTACCCTTTTGTTATTTTTTACGGCCTTATTATGTGAGGCACAGTATAGTAAAGTGCATTATTTACCTCCAACTTACAATCAAAATTCCAAAATCCAATTTTCGACCATTACAGTAACAACTTTAGTTGAGCAACCTTTTGATGTTTCAATTACAAATGCTTCAGGTACATACTCAAACACTTTATCCGGTTTATCAAAAACCAACCCTATTACTGTAACACTTCCAATGGGAGACGACGATGGAATTTTCAGAAGCTATGATGGTAAAACGAATATGGTATTGAACTCTGAGGGTTTTATTATTACCGCTGATGAATATTTTTTCGCAAGTCAAATTCACTCTGTAGCAAGCCAAGCGGCAGTAATTGCACCGAAAGGGCTGGCAGGCTTGGGAACCGAATTTTATAGTGGTCATTTGTACTCACAAGCTGGTAACACCGGTGTTCGTTCACATTTTATCTCAGTAATTGCATCAGAGGACAATACTACTGTGACATTCAATAATCCAAGAGTCAATTGGGAAGGCCAGCCAAATGTTTTTAGTGTCCTTTTAAACAGAGGAGAATCATACGTTGTTGCTGCTCCGTTTAATTACATTAAAAATTTATCCGTGACGGATAAGTTTAATGCTTTTAATGGAACTCATGTTGTCTCTGACAAGCCTATTGCTATGAATTCGGGGTCTTTTCTGGCAAGCTACTCAAGTTCGGGCTTACAAGATGCAGGAGTTGACCAAATTGTACCTGTTGACCAACTTAATAATGAGTTTATTTTAGTTAAAGGTCAAGCCTCAGACATTTTAATTGAAACAGCCTTAATCGTTGCAACAGAGGACAACACCGATATTTTTGTTAATGGGAACTCATCCCCTTACTCCACACTAAACAAAGGAGAATATACCATTATTACTGGTGACAATTATGACAATGGTACAATGCATTTAAAAACTTCTAATCCAGCCATGGTGTATCAAAATTTAGCGGGAAGTAACAGTTACATGACTTTGGGGATGGTATTTGTTCCCGGTTTAATGGAAGATGCCTCTAGGTCTGTGCTAATTTCAGGAGCAAATAGTATAGGGAGTATTAGTATATATGTTGTTGCTAAAACAGGAGAAACAGTATTAATTAACGGAGTTGAAATTGAAAGTACTCCAATTGAAAATTTAGGGAATTCAGCATGGGTTAGTTACCGAATTGTTCCTTCTGAAATCAACTCTTTGTATTGTGAATCAGGTAATAATTGTGCAAATCAAGGTCAGGATGCAAATTTCTTAATAGAATCAACAGGACCTATTAATGCCGCAATATCGCTGGTAAGTGGGGCGGTTGGTGCTGCAGGTTATTTTTCTGGATTTGCTTCCGTAAATACAGATGTTGGTGTTTCAGATTTTGGAACACTTGAGTATACTTTATCTTGTATTCAAGACACAGTGTCCTTATTCGCGAAAGGAGCAAGCTCGTACTCCTGGGATAGTCCTTCTGGAGATATGAATTTTATATCAGAAGTTAATGATTCTACTTATTTATTTAACTATGACCAAAGTGGTGATGAAGGTCCTTTTACGTATAGAGTAATAATGGAATCAACTTCTATTCTTGGGTATGTTCAAAACGACACTGTACTCTTAACGATTAATGTTGATTTTACTCCTGAGTGTGAAAAGGACTTTATAAACGAAGACACTTTGTTCATTTGCCTGGGAGATTCTATCCAAATTAATGCCAACAATGTAAATGAAACACAATGGTATGGTGAAGAGGCTTTTACACTCATTAGCGACAGTACAATTGAAGCTAAACCTACAAAAACAACCAAGTATTATTTTAGCAATTTCGTTAAGAAAAAAAACGCATTAATTAATGGAGATTTTGAAGAACCTAACCTCGGAATATTTGCCTTCATTTACGCCTCTGCAGTTCCAGGATGGAACACAACTGCTTCCGACAATCAAATTGAGTTTTGGTACGACGGTTTTTTAGGAGCCCCTGCTTACTCAGGAAATCAATTTGTTGAACTGAATGCAAACATGTCTTCTGCGCTTTATCAAGATATACCTACAACTCCAAATACGAAGCTGATGTGGGGCTTTGCGCATCGTGGAAGAGATGCCATTGATCAAATGGACTTTGAGGTCGGACCACCAGATGGTCCTTATGAAAAAATAGGGACTTTTAGTGATGGACCAACCTGGAAATTCTATTCTGGAATTTACGAAGTTCCCGACGGTCAAAATTTAACAAGATTTTATTACACTTCAACTCAAGGAGGATCTTACGGAAATTTGCTGGACGCAATTGAATTTTATACGCTTCAAGAAGAAAAAGATAGTATTGTTATTGTAGTTAATAATTTACCTTCTGTTTACCTGGGTAAAGACACTGCTGTATGTTCGAACGAACCATTTATTTTAAACGCTGATAGTTCAGAAAACTACTTATGGAATACCTCTGACACTACTAGATCGATTGCTATCGATTCAGCAGGAGACTATATTGTTACCATTACAGACGAAAATAAATGTGAAGCTCAAGATACAATTTCGGTGGAGTTAATATCATGCGAGACAAATTTTGTATCTCAGGACACGTTTGAAATCTGTCGAGGTGATACTTTAGTCATTTCAAGTGAGAATGTCTCTTCAGAGACTTGGTGGAGTGAAGATGAGTTCAACTTAATAAACAACTCATCGATTGAAGTTTTCCCAAGTTCCTCACCTGCTGTTTATTATGTAGGAAGCTCTATAATTTACGCGGATACTATTGTGGTTGTTGTTCACGATAAACCCAATGTAGAACTAAACGAGGACACTACTATTTGTAGTGGAGATGAAATAATACTAAAAGCGAATGTTACGGGTAGTTACACTTGGAGCACCAATGAAAACTCATCTGAAATAAAGGTGAAAAATCCTGGTATTTATCACCTGGAAATTGAAAGTTCAAAGGGGTGTTTAGGTAGAGATTCCATGGAGTTAACCATACAGGAACTTCCCAACTTAAATTTGGGTGAGGATACCTCAATTTGCGACGGTGAAGAAGTAGTATTCGATACCCAACTAGGTGAACTTATCCATGAATGGAACAACGGAGACTCCACAAGTCAAATTAAAACATCAGATAACGGTATATACAGCGTCAAGGTCATTGATGATTTTGGTTGTTATTCGACAGATTCGGTAGAGCTTACATTAATTAACTTACCGTACGTGAATCTTGGAAACGACACTTCTCTATGTAATGGAGAAATCCTGAATTTAAGTGCTGGAAATTTTGAACTTAATCACTTGTGGAACACATTGGAAACCACAGATGCTTTGGTAATCTCATCGAGTGGAACTTATAGTGTTTCTGTCACTGATGATTTTGGCTGTTCAAAAAACGACACGATAAATGTCATTTTCCACAATTTGCCTTCTTTAAATATTGGAAACGATACAGCTGTTTGTGAAGGAGAGTCAATCGTATTAAAGGTTGATAATATTGAATACGATTTTGTTTGGAATACAGGAGAAACTGCTTCCAGTATTAATGTCTCACACGAGGACTTATATAGTGTTGATGTTGTCGATGAAAATGGCTGCAGCAACAGTGATTCCGTATATCTTAAAATTAATGAAATTCCAACTTTGGATATCAATAAGGATACAACAATATGTGAAGGTGATACTATCGCAATAATTGCGGAATCTTCGGCATTGCAATATTTTTGGAATACCGGCGACAGCACAAAAAATATAGTTACCTCCCAAGAGGGTATTTACAGTGTTACGGTTCGAAGTCGATTGGGTTGTGTAAATTCTGATTCATTATATTTAAGCGTTAATGAAATTCCACAAATCGATTTAGGAAACGACACGACAATATGCAGAGGGGCTGAACTTGTTCTCAACACAAATAGTTCCGGCTACATTTATACATGGAATTCTGGAGAAAACTTTCACAAAATCAAAGTTTATGATGCAGGAGTTTATAGTGTTGAAGTAAGTGATGAAGTTGGCTGTAAAGATCATGATACGATTGAAGTTTATGTCAGAGAATTGCCCGTTGTTGATTTGGGTAACGATACTTTGATTTGCGAGAATGAGAATTTGACTTTATACTCTAATTATGGAGAAGGATATGATATCGTGTGGAGTACAACTTCAACTGAAAATAATATTACCATTAATTCAGCCGGCCTTTATAGAATTAAGGTTTTTGACGATTTAGGCTGCTTAGGTAAGGACGAAATAAATGTATCTGAGGAAATATTACCTGATCCCTTTTCAGAAAAAACACGCTCATTCTGTGAGGGAAATGGACTTGACCTTGCTCCTGACCCTGGATTCGAAGATTATAATGTGTATTGGTTGGAAAACAAATACAGTGAAAACCATACCATTTTTGAATCGGGTGTTTATTCAGGAATTATTGAAGGAAATAATTGCCTGGACACTCATCAGATTTTTGTTACCAAAATAGATACTCCAGACTCACGAGTAAAAGATGTAAATTCAGTCGGTTTTTATTGTTTTGAATATCAAACAACCCACTTAAATGTTTTAACGAACGATGAAGAAAATGAGGTGATTAAATGGGACGATTTTGGTGAAACAAACAAGGTTGAAATAACTGAAGCTGGAACTTATTTTGTCACTGTATCGAATGAAAGCTGCAGTTCGAGACATTCTTTTACAGTTGAAGATTATTGTCCGGGTAACCTTTATATACCTAACTCATTTACACCAAACAATGATGGATTAAATGATGTTTTTAAACCGGTTTATCACGGTACGATTGAAAAATATCAATTTACAGTTTATAATCGCTGGAATCGTGTAGTTTTCACAACAAATAATATTAACGAAGGATGGAACGGAATCTATGAGAATGAAATGCAAACAAACGATGTTTATGTTTATAGAATATCCTATAATTACGTAACTCAATATGGAGGAAGAAAGAACGAAGAGCGAACAGGAACCGTTACCCTTTTAAGGTAATTTTCACGCAACCGTTTTTTGTTCGATTCAATATGTTGTTGTCATGTCCTTATCAACCACAATAATAAAATCGGCTAAACCTATATTCTCTTTATCGATTTTACCAACATCTTCCTGAATAACTGTTGATATTGTTCCACATTTAATTTTCGGATTTTGTTGTTTTACATACCACAAAATACCCTCATAATTATTACTGTGGTATGAACCGTTGTAATGAAGAAAAATGTGATTAGATTCTATATTTTGAAGTATAAAATGAGCCATAGTTGCATCTTTCGAAGCTTGAGCCTTTACAATTTCCGGCCCTCCATGACCGGGAAACATGTTTAACATAGCTTTATAACCGGGAATTTCTGAATCAAAAGGAAAGGGCAATGGAGCTACCCATAATTTTTCATCTGCAGATAACGAATCCAGCACTTCAAATCCACCCTTTTTGTATACCATTGACGCAAACCTTCTTGGAATATTAGTCGCTATAAAAGGTAATTTGTTTCGTTTAGCATAATCGACAAGAGGCTTGTAATCGGTTTTGTAATTGCTCCATAAACGAACAACTGTATCAAGACCTTTTGAATCTATGGAGTCATTGAGGTATAAATTTAAACCCTTTTGATTATCGGATTCAAACATTTCTGCTCCCAAAATTAAATCTTTGGATTTTCCTAACTCCTGTGTTAATTCCAACTGAAGCCAATGAGCGATTGGATTATTGTGAATCTCTCCAAAGAATATTAATTCTTTATTCTTTAGCTCTTTTTTCATCTTGAAAAACGATACTTTTTTTCCCTTAGAATTATAAATAATATAGGCTGGTTTATCGTTTTTGAAGGAAAAAACAAGAACAATAGAGAAAATAAAAAAAACCAATTTTTGCATCGACCTCTGTTTTTAAAATAAATTTAACTCAGAAATTATGAAATGATAAATAAAAAACAAAAAAGGAGCACTAACGTGCCCCTTCCCTTAATTTACCTACATTATTGACAAGTACTCTAATGAATAAATATCAATTAAAACAAACACTTTGACTTTTGCTTGATACTCTTCAAAATTAACAACTCAAACCATTTTAACCAATCGCTTTTTTTAGGTATTGTATTGTGTCATTTCTTAAACATTGTATCGATTTTATAACATTAAAAAAACCACCCCGGATGGGATGGTTAGGAAAATTACCGATTTATCTAATTGAGAGGGAATTCCTGAACTGTATAAATTAGCGACAAAGTTCAGAAGGAACCCCAGGAAGGCAATTTAAAAAATTCAAGGTGGCTGCCACCACCTTGAAAATCACAAACAAATGATATGGACGTAAAACACCTCATACCATACCGATTAAAATGGTATTTTAATTATAGCTCCAACCCACAAAAACTCTGTATTCTCTCGACGACATTATAAAAGTCTCAAACAAGTAGTTTTCTTGAATTAAATATTCATAACAATCAAGTGGTTCTTTATCATCTATCAACCAAAGAGGCTCATCTTTTTTACGATTATTTAATGAACTCACTAGTTTTTCTGTTGCAAGTTTCGATGACAAACCTCTTATATCTACTCTTTTAAATGCTAAGGCCATAACTTAATTTTTCATTGAACTTACCATATTCATTGGAATGACCCATTTATCAAATTGTGAGGGTGTTAAATACCCCAATTCCAATGCTGCTTCTTTTAAAGTCTTGTTCTCCTGATATGCTTTCTTAGCAATTTTTGCAGCTTTATCGTATCCTATATGAACATTAAGCGCAGTAACGAGCATTAACGAATTATTTAAATGCGCATCGATCTTCTTTTTATTTGGTTCGATACCTACAATACAATTTTTTGTAAAAGATTGAGCGGCATCGGCCAGCAAATTTGCAGATTCCAAAAACGCATGAATCATAACCGGTTTATAAACATTCAATTCAAAATGTCCATTAGCACCCGCAAAGGAAATGGTTGTATCATTACCTAAAACTCTGGCACAAACCATAGTTATAGCTTCAATTTGAGTTGGATTCACTTTACCTGGCATAATAGAAGACCCTGGCTCATTTGAAGGTATTATAATCTCACCTATTCCTGATCTTGGACCTGAGGCTAACAATCTAATATCATTAGCAATTTTATTAATGCTAACCGCAAGTTGCTTTAATGCATTATGAGACTCGACTATTGCGTCATGAGCAGCTAAAGACTCAAATTTATTCGGAGCAGTTTGAAAAGGCTGACCTGTTAAATCAGCTATATGCTCAGCTACTTTCTTATCATATCCATTTGGAGCGTTCAATCCTGTTCCAACTGCTGTTCCACCCAATGCCAAATGGCTTAAATGAGTTAATGTCGATTTTAAAGCGTTTAACCCATACTCCAACTGCGCAACATACCCCGAAAATTCCTGTCCTAAGGTAAGAGGTGTAGCATCCATCCAATGCGTCCTGCCAATTTTAACAACTTTCATCATTTGTTCTGCTTTTGAACTCAGGGATTCTTTTAGCAATTTAATACTTGGTATTACCTTATGAACAAGCTTTAAATACGCAGCTATATGCATTGCTGTCGGAAAAGTATCGTTTGAGGATTGAGATTTGTTCACATCGTCATTTGGATGCACCAATTTATCTTCCTGAGTTAAGTCATTTCCGAGCAATTCATGACATCTGTTTGCAATAACTTCATTAACATTCATATTTGTTTGGGTTCCTGATCCGGTTTGCCAGACAACCAGTGGAAAATGTTGATCAAGACTTCCGTTAACTATATCTTCACATGCAACTTGAATCAATTGACTTTTTTTATCTTCCAATACACCCAACTCATTATTAGTAATAGCAGCAGCTTTCTTTAAATACCCAAAGGCATGTATAACCTCTAAAGGCATACTTCCTGACTCCCCTATTTGAAAATTTGTAATTGATCGCTGAGTTTGAGCTCCCCAATACTTTTTTGCTGGAACACTCACTTCACCCATAGTATCTTTTTCGATTCTATATAAACCTGGTCTTTCTAATAATTCTTCCATTTTTATCCTTATTTAGAATAATTCTAAACAAAGATGTAGAAAATTAACAGCAAATGCAGTACCTTTTTTTGGGTATAAAACACGTTTGATTTTATTCAAAAACTGCTCTTGACCGATTGGTTTATCTCATCACAAAGAATACCGTAAACAAGGTAAATTAATGGATTATTAAAACTTTTAAACGATTTGATATTAATTTAACCAACCCATCTGAAATATACGTTGAATTTAAAAATTACGTCAAAAATGAAATACAAACTATTTGCGGTATCAGTTTTTATCGGTCTCCTTTTTGTAAGTTGCCAGGAAAAAAAATCAGTAAAAAATGAGTCAAATTCAAATAAAAAAACAATACGAATTGTATCCTTAAATGGTGCACTCAGTGAAATCATATACGCACTTGGTTATGAATCAAATCTGGTAGCAACAGATGTAACCAGTAATTATCCAGAGAGCATTCATAAACTCCCTAAAGTAGGACATAACAGAAGTATACAGGCGGAAGGAATTTTAGCCCAAAATCCGGATGTGGTAGTCGGTATTCAAAAAGAATTAAATCCAAAAGTCATAAAACAAATCAAAGCAAGTGGAATTAAAGTGGTTTTATTCAATCAAGAACATTCGATTGAAGGAACTAAAAAATTAATACAAGGAGTTAAAGACAGTCTCAATTTTGATATTGAAAATGATTCACTAAATATTTTGATTGATCAATCAATTAACAAACTAGAGGCATTTGAGCAGTCCCCAAAAGTTTTATTTATATACGCTCGAGGGGCTGGAACAATTTTAGTAGCTGGAAAAAACACTCAAATGGATCAAATGATATCTATTGCCGGGGGAAAAAACGCAGTTGACAATTTTGAGTCATTCAAACCATTAACTGCAGAAGCTATTGTAACCGCTAACCCTGATGTTATTTTAATGTTTACAACTGGAGCTCAAAGTCTAAATGGTGTATTTGATAATGTCCCGGGAATACTTCAAACAAATGCCGGTAAAAACAAAAGAATTATTACAATGGACGGTCAATACTTATCAGGATTTGGACCTCGAGTTGGTAAAGCAGCATTGGAGCTTAATGAAAAGTTGGGTGAAATTTTTACAAAATGACCCAAAGAGTAAAAATAACCTATATTTCTCTTCTCGTATTGTTACCAATATGTATAATTGCGGGAACATCACTTGGTGCTTTTAAGATTGAATTTGAACAATGTGCAAATATTTTATTGAATTTATTCGGAGCTGATAATTACAGCGATTTTACTAATCCTCAACATAATGTTTTACTTTACATAAGGCTTCCGAGGGTTTGTTTAAGTATGATGATTGGAGCGGCATTGGCAGTAAGTGGCGCTGGTTTACAGGGACTGTTTAGAAATCCACTTGCAGATCCTGGTCTAATTGGTATTTCAGCAGGAGCAATGCTCGCAGCCTCCATTGCCATAATAATGGGACTTCAGTTTACAAGTGGATTTTTAGGGTATTACAGTATTTCATTCGCTACTTTTTTAGGGGCTATTTTAACAACAATCATTGTATTCAAATTATCAAAGTCAAATAAATCAACCAACATTGCAACCATGTTATTGGCAGGAATCGCAATTAATGCTTTGGCAGGTGCTGTTACAGGTTTTATTATTTATTTATCGGATGATGATCAACTCAGAGATATTACGTTTTGGAGCTTGGGAAGTTTAGGCGGCGCTGATTGGGAAAAAGTTATAGCATTAATCCCACTTATAATTTTACCAATTATAATGATTGCCCGACTGGCGAAAAAACTTGATGTTTACGCTCTTGGTGAATCTGAAGCATTATGCTTAGGAGTAAATGTAAACAGTCTTAAAAGAAGATTGGTTGTATGGGTTACTATATCCGTAGGAGCCTGTGTTGCTATTGCTGGTATGATCGGCTTCATTGGCCTTCTAATTCCGCACATTACAAGATTATTAGTTGGGCCAAAACACAGAAATTTAATTTGGATTTCTGCAATTTTAGGAGCTTTGGTTCTCAGCATCTCCGATTTACTATGTAGGCTGATTGTTGCCCCCGCAGAACTTCCTATTGGAATTTTAACTGCAATTTTAGGTACTCCATTATTTCTAGCTTTATTAATTCAACAAAAGAGAAAAATTAATGGTTAAAACTAAAAATATTTCTTTTGCTGTTGGAAAAAAAAATATCCTGAAAAATGTTAATTCAACCTTTGAAAATGGTAAAGTATCTGCAATTTTAGGACCAAATGGAGCAGGAAAATCAACATTAGTTAAATGTATTTCGGGAACCATAACGCCAAATAAGGGAGTTATAGAATTAGATGGTAAAAACATTAAAAATATTGGATTAGAAAATTTAGCCCTGAAAAGAAGTTATCTGAATCAACAATTTAACTTGTCTGTTGGATATACAGTTAAGGAAATTGTTTCTATGGGTAGATTCCCTCATTATAAAGTTTATCCATCAAAAATAGATGATGAAATTATTACCTCAGCAATGAAATTACTCGATATAACTTCTTTATCAGATAGAATTACGAATACCCTTAGTGGAGGAGAATTACAAAGGGTTCACTTTGCCAGGACTCTGGCCCAAATATGGCCGAATTCCAAAGAGGAACAAGAAGGGAAAATATTGATTCTAGATGAGCCCGTTAATAATTTAGACCCTCAATTTCAGCATTCAATATTAGAATTAGCAAAGAGATTTGCTGAGAATCATAATGTATGCGTGATTATAGTACTCCATGATTTAAATTTAGTAGCTCAGTATTCAAACTACTCAATAGTAATGAGGCAAGGAGAAGTCATTACTCAAGGAAAAACTCGAGAAGTATTGACTGAAAAATTATTAGAAGAAGTATATAAAGTACCTATATCAATTATAAAAAACGACCACCATTTCAATATAGTAACTGGTGTCAAATATAACCGATTAGAAAATGAATTAATTAGATAAATTTATTTAAAATGAAAGATATAAAAGTTAATAAAGAACCAACGTTAAAAAAACAATGGATTAAATTCAAAGCGGAAAACCCTAAAGTAAGAATACGAGATGCTGCCGAAATATTAAATACTTCTGAAGCGGAATTATTAGCTACAGGTTGTAATGATACTGTAACTAGACTTGATGTCAACTTCAGTGATTTTCTTACGAATGAAATACCCAAACTTGGAAAGGTTAAAGCGCTGACACGCAATGATGAGGTAGTGCACGAAAGAAATGGAGAGTATCTTAACCCCAGTTTTGGTAAAAATGCTCACGTGGGATTATTTGTTGGAGAAGATATTGACTTGAGAGTTTTCTTGAACCATTGGGAATTCACTTTTGCTGTTTCTGAATTTGCCAGAGGTAGTGAACGTTTCAGTATTCAATTTTTCAGCAAAGACGGAAGTGCTATTCATAAAATTTATTTAATTAAAGAAAGTAATGCTGAGGCATTTCTAAAAATTAAAAAATCCTATAAACATCATATTCAAGGCATTGATGAAAACGAAATTAGTTCTAAAAAGATTGATCCTGTAAAAAGAAATGAAAATCCCAATAAAGAAAAATTTCAGCAAGATTGGTTGAATTTAAAAGATACACATGCCTTTTTTCCATTAATGAAAAAACATGGTGTTACTCGCCTACAATCTCTGGAATTAGCACCCAATAAAGACGGTATTAAATATGCTAAAAAGGTTTCTAACGATGTGATTAAAAAATCTTTAAAAAAAGCAGCGGAAACCAATACACCAATCATGGTTTTTGTTGGAAACAAGGGGATGTTACAAATTCATACAGGTCCTATAAAAAAATTACTTGAAATGAAAGAATGGTACAACATAATGGATGCAGATTTTAATTTGCACATTAAAACAAACAGTATTAAGGAGTGTTGGCTGGTAAAAAAACCAACCTCTGATGGTGATGTCAACTCTATTGAAATATTTAATTTCAAAGAGGAGCTTGTTTGTACTTTTTTTGGAAAAAGGAAACCTGGAATTCCAGAGGACTCAAACTGGAGAGAAATTATTAATGAAATGGATTTAAACTAAATTACAACAGCATAAATTCAAATTTTATATTCCCTTTTTGACCACTATCGTTATAAAAATCAATTACATGAAATTTATAATAAAAACCTGACTTATCTTTTATGACAAAATTCTTTTCTGGATGAATGATGTAAGAACCTGATTCGTAATCATAGGTTTTCCAATCATATCCAATAACATTATGATTAAAACTATATTCTAAAGTTTGTGCTGCATCACGGTTTATATTTTCAAAACCAAAGATGGTATCTCGATGCACCGATATTCTACTTGGATTAAGCAGTATTCCAGTTACTCCATATGGAATAGGAACTCCTTCACTCTGAAAAGTATGAGTATACTTCGTAAAAACTAAATCCCAATCATCTTTTGGTGGTTCTATAGATACAATAGCACCCTGATTTTCAAAAGATAAAAACACAAAATTGTAATCATTATCTTTTGAGATAAATTTTGTGAATTCATTTTCACCTGATAAATCAGCAATTTTAACTTGATAGCGATTATCAGATAAACCTAATATCTTCATTTTTTTATATCCTTGAGAATATCCTTCACTATTATATCCCATATCCAATACAAAAACTTGATTATTTGAAATTATATCTTCTCCATTCTTTTGTCCCCATTCACCAATTGCTGTCGAGTCAATAGAGCCGTTTGGGTTATCCCAGGTCCATTCAGCTCCTGAATAAGACTCAACAGCAGAAAATGATGTTTCGCCTGAACACCAAACCTGCATTCCTTTACTTGCATTTAATTTAATGTGATATCCTTCATCACCGCATTCAAATCCAATATCCCATTCTGTAGTTATGTTTTTAGCAACCTCTTTATTGGACTCCAAATCATAAAAAATTTGATATTTATAATCCGAATCTAAAAATACTGATGCTGTAATTTGTTCTCCTGTTTTTTTTTGTCTTTCAATGGGCTGTTCCTCTTTTTCACAAGAAAAAATGAAAAAAGAAATAAACAATAAGGTAATGCTTTTTATATATTTCACTTTATATTGATTTTAGTTTTTTTTATTCGGTTTCCGTTTAAATCAATTTTAATTGAAGTGAATACCGACATCCCCCAACTCATTGATACGGAACCTGTACTGGAAGAATGAACCCCAGATGCGCCTCTAGAAACAATATTTTTAACATTAAATAAATTCTTACCACCCAAGGTCCACTTAATTTTATTTTTCCATAAGCCTTTCGTAGCTGTTAAATCAAGCGTGTTAAAATCTCCCAAAAAATTTTGTTGTATTTCATCATCTTCATCAAAGTAGTATCCAATAATTTCTCCTGAGTACTTATAAAAACCTGAAAAATTTAAATTATATTTTCGTAAATCATATGAAAAATTACTTCTTAATTCAGGAGAATAGCTAAAAGGTTCTATACTTAAATCCTCAGAAAGAGAATTGTATCTACCTGTATAAGTTCCTGAAAATGTACACTTAAAATGACTAATCACAAGCTCTATTTGAGCCAATGCACCAAGTGTTTTGTATTTATCGAGATTAAAATAAGAATATGAGTTCCCTTCACTAATCGCTAGTGTAATTAAATTATTTATGTTGTTGTAAAAACCTGAACCTGTCATTTTAAATACTTTATTTTTTTTAACGATGGTTTTTACTCCTGAAAAACTAAAATTATGTGAAGTCTCTGCAGTCAAATTTGGGTTTCCCTGAATATCATGGTTACTGTCCACAAAATTAAAATACAGGTCTTTTATTGATGGCGCCCTAAATCCAGAGGAATATGAAGTCCTAAATATCCAATCTCTTATATTATATCTCAAATTTAAAGAGGGTATTAATGGAGATTTGTACGATGTATTATAGGAGTATCTTAATCCGGGACGGATGATTAATTTATTTAGAGGTTTATATTCTGCACTCCCAAAAATCGCATAATCTCCTATTGCTTGAGTTTTTTCTTTAATTCGCTTTCCGTATCCTGTTTCAAAATTAAAATCATATCCTAAGGCATAATTAAATTTTGCAGAATCATTTAAGGTTGAGTAAGTCCCTCTGGCCATAAATAAGTCGAACAACGTTGTGTCCTGATCTGAGACATTTTCTGACAAATTACTTTGTAGAGTAGTTAAATCAGTATAAAATGTGTTTTTTTGTCTTCGAAAATAATTGTAGGCGAAAATCATGTTTAGTCGTGCTCTTTTGCTAAACTTTCGTCTGATATTTAAATTGTTACTCCATCGATTTGTATGATAAAAATCATCAAATGCTGTTTCATTATAGGGGGCTCTTGGATAGCCTTTGTTGATGATTTTTTCTTTAAAATAATCGGAAGAAAATCGATAATTTAATTTTAAGAATTTACCAGAGTGAAGTACTTTTAAAAAATTTTGCTCTTTGGGTTTCCATGAATTAAATCGAGTAGAGTCAGCGATTTTAATCCTATTTATATCAAAAAAGGGGTCAGAAACATTCCAACCATCAAAAAAATTCCTTCCTCCATTTATGGAATATTGATATCCTTTTCGATTAAATTTTAAACTGCCATCAAGGTTATATTGACCAACCGTTTCATAATAAGTATTGAGATTTAAGTTATATTTTTTTCTGGAGGACTTTTTTGTAATTAAGTTTATAGTACCTGCTAAGGCATTTGTCCCATATTCAACGGATAAAGGTCCTTCAATAATTTCAATACGCTCAATATCATTTAAATTAATTTGACTTAAATCGATATTTCCGCCTACACGTCCAATTATGGGAACACCATCAATTAATATTTTCACGTTTTGCCCACTCAAACCTTGAACACTTGTACTACTTCCTAAAACATTATCCTGTGTAATCCTGACATTAGTTTCATTGGTGAGAATATCTCTAAGATTTACCGCACCCAGAGATTCTATTTTTTTTTGATCAATTACTTTGATTTTATGCACTGCTTTTTCTGAGCTGTTTTCTGCATATTGAGCTGTTACAACTACTTCATTAATATCGACAGCATCGTGTTGTAAAACTATGTTTTTAGATCGATTGGCAAATAATGTGTCGAACACGGATTTGTATCCTAAACAAGATATATAAATCTCTGTATTTCCGTTAAAAGGGTTACTAACTTTGCCATCTACCCCTGTGATTAATAATTTGACTTTAAGCGTAACGCAATTTATACATTTAAACTGGACATGAGCTCCTGATATAGGATTATTGGATGAATCCATAACCTTGACAAATACAGTATCCTGTGCATAAGTCAATGAGAAAAAACAAAAAAAAAGTGATATCAACAGGCTAAACCTCACGATTATTTTAGTGCTAAAAAACCAGAGGAGAAAATTTTCTCCTCTGGAATAAATTTTATTAATATTCTATTAATTATTTCACTACAAATTTTCTTTGCACCGATACTCCTTGATTTTTAACATTAATTATATAAAGCCCCTGTGAAAATTCACTTACATTGAGCTGAATATTATTAACCCCTGAAAAACCAGTGAAGTTTTTTGAATAAACGATTGCTCCGGATAAATTTAAGACCGTGACTTCTAAATTTTCAGTGCTGTTTTGATGAAGAACTATATTTAAAAAGTCACTTGTCGGATTAGGATATGTAGCAACTTTTAAATCCTCATTGTTTTCATTTACGTCAACACTAAAGATTTTTTCTTTAGTGAAAATGTAATTCCCACTCGAACTTCCTCCAAATCCGGTAAAAACTACTTTCCATAGATCTCCAACTTTTGATTTTACAAAATAAGTCAAACTATCGACTGCACTATACTGATAGGTTGAATAGTCTAACTTTTTCCAATCGTATCCAATTGAAGTCATACTGCTTGAAAAAGGAGTAGTCAACGTGTCAGCGTCCAAACTATGAACACCCTCAACTTTATTTACAGATACTCCCTCATTTGTTAGAACACCTGACACACCCATATAATAACTAGGAGTAATCGATTGACCATATTTTGTAAACACCATATCCCAGCTGTCTTTATCCGGTTCTCTGTCAACTTCTGTACCATTTTGAATTGAGTAATAACCAAAACTTTTATTTACATAATCGGCTTTCGCAACAGTATCCAAAACTTCGTTTGTACCATCTAAATCAGCGTACTTAAAATAATATACTCCGCTTGCAAGTCGATCAATCCAAAACTTTTTATATTCTCCATCGGGTAACTTAATTACGAACAAGGAATCTGCTGTAACGTAATGAGTAATCATACTGTAATTACCCCATCCCATGTCCATTCCATCTGCAGTTTGGCTAAAAGCACCCTTTGACCATAAAGAATCTGAATTATAATACTTTTTCCAACTTGAAATACCTGAAGTATCTATTGAGGACCAATGTGAGGTATCACCATTGGGGTAGTTATAGAGTTCAACTCCAAAGCCTCCATTTGTTCGAATTGTTGAGCCCATACCACTCACAGTAAATGCTATATCCCAATTCCCAGCCTCAGCGGAGTGAACTTCATTATTATCAAGATTGTAATATACACTGTTTGCGTATCCTGCACCTGTAGATACTGTATCTGTTGTTTGTGCATTTAAACCTAATACTGAAAATATTCCAGCAAAAATTAGAGTAATTTTTTTCATAAGCGTTAGAAATTTAGTTTTAATTTATTTTGCAAAAATCTCAAGCAAACTAGGCTTATGCAATAACTAGAAATGGTCAAATGATTAATTTGAATACCCTTAATAAGCTAACTCTATTAAGCCATAATCAACTGCGTAAAGCGTCAATTCCGTTGATGTTTTTATGGAAAGCTTTTTCATTGCATTTTTCCTATGGGTATGCACTGTATGATGACTTATGCCAAGCAGGTCAGCAATTTGTTTGTTTGACTTTCCAAGAGCAATGTTTTTAACGATTTGCTGCTCTCTATGAGTAAGAATCTGATTCTTTTTAGAAAAAACTGGATAAGGTTCTTTTTTATTTAAAATAATATCTACTATTTCAGAGGAAAAATATTTCTCTCCTGAGAGAATTTTACGAATTGCTAATACAATTTCATCTTTGTCACTATTATTCGTTAAATAACCTTTTACGCCGATTTCAAGAACTTTTCTGATTCGTACTGTTGAAGAATCATTTGCAATTACAAGAATATTCAAATTAGGATAGCTGGCTGAAATAAACTCTAAATCCTCAATTGAAAAGTACCCTTTTGAAGCATAATTTATGATAAGTAAATCAGGTTCATAAGCAAGTATTCCTGATTCTAACTCTTCACTTTTTTTTACACAAAAAAAACTTCCAGAAATATTATGTTCTGATAAGATTCTTTTTAATCCCTCTGCTGCCAATGAATAGTTTTCAGCATGCAATACGCTTATTTGTGACATTCTTTACCACCTTCTTTATTGGAAGGTAAAAATGAGACTTAACAGTGTTAACACCAATAACTTAAAAAGGGTATAGATTTTTACAGAGTACCCTCTAAAAGGTAATATTGTTTAAATTATACTCGAAATTTATTCCAAACGACTTGTTTACAAAATGAAATAACCAATTTAAATTAATTGTTATCTCAATTCTGCTCCTAATTTATCTTGAAATGCGTTTTGAAGCTTTTGCATAGTATTTTCAATTTGCTTGTCTTTCAAAGTGAATTCGTCAGATTGCAAAATAAAACTCAACGCATAGGATTTTTTTCCCTTTGGAAGCTTTGGTCCTTGATAAATATCAAAAAGCTCTACTTTTTTCAAAATTTTTCTTTCAACTTCAAATGCGATCCGTTCCAGGTCTGAATAATTAATACTGTCATTTAACAATAAAGATAAATCACGTTTTACAGGGTGGAATTTTGAGATTGGCGAAAGTTTTGTTTTTTGGTATTGAAGTAATTTTAAAACCTCATCCCAGTTAATATCAGCAAAATATACATCTTGTTTGACACCTGTAGCCTTTAAAAATCTATTTTTAATCTTACCGAACTCTATTATTAACGTTTTCTTGAAGTATAATCCTACCCCTTCTGATAAAAACTCATTTTGAACTGCCTTTGTTTTCAATTTTGAAATACCCAACCGGTTCACAATTGACGAAACATATCCTTTTATTGTATAAAAAGAAACTTTGGTTGAATTTTCAACCCAACTGTTTTCTGATTTCATACCGGTTACAAAGAGCGATAAATGCTTTGCTTCATTATAATCACCTTGAGCATTCTTAGAATATGTTTTTCCAAATTCAAAGAACTTTAAATTCGAATTTTTCATATTGTTATTCCGAGCAATACTCTCTAACCCTCCAAAAAGAAGGCTTCTTCTCAATATGTTTAAATCCTGACTCAATGGATTTAAAAGTTCGATGTGATTTTCTTCCAGCGATTGTTCCAAATCATTGTAATATTCTTTTTTCGTAAGTGAATTATTCATGATTTCATGAAATCCATTAGAAACCAGTAAATTGGATATTTCCTTTACTATTTTAACGGGAGAAACTCTATCGTCAGAAACAATAATTGAAGATTTTAATGAAACAGGAATAGGCACAGAATTATATCCGTATATTCTCAAAATATCCTCAATAACGTCACACTCTCTTTGAACATCAACTCGATACGTTGGAACTTTTAAGTTCAACTTATCCTCTGTCTCATTCACAATCTCAATTTCCAAGCTTTGTAAGACGTCTTTAATCTTCTTTTTTGGAAGTTCGTCACCAATCAAACTATTGCACCTCGAATAGCTAAACTCAATTTCGAAGGGTTTGATAATATCAACAACAACATCATTAATTTCAGAAGCTATTTCTCCTCCTGCGACTTCTTGAATTAAATTTGCAGCTCTTTGTAAGGCTTTTACTGTTAATTCTGGATCAACCCCTCTTTCAAAACGATAGGAAGCATCAGTTTTTAATGCATGAATTTTACTTGTTTTTCTCACTGAAACAGGACTGAAGTATGCACTTTCGATAAATATATCCTTGGTTTCATTTGAAACACCGGACTCTTCTCCACCAAAAACACCAGCAATGCACATTGGTTCTGTTGCATTACATATCATCAATTGATTTTTATTGATTACCCGATTCTCTCCATCTAAAGTTTTGAAGTTAACTCCATCTAAATCACTTTTTATAATAATATTCTCACCACAAATAGAATAGTCAAAAGCATGCAAGGGTTGTCCCAGTTCATGCATTACAAAATTGGTGATATCGACAACATTATTTACAGGAGTAAGACCAATCGAATTCAACCGTTTTACTAACCATTCCGGAGAGTCCGAAACATTTACACCTTTAATTGTAATTCCAGAATATCGAGGACATGATTTTTTATCTTTAATATCAATATTTATAGGTAATTCTGCTGTTTTATTTATTTTTTTAAGACTTGGGAAAGTGAGTTTTGATGGTTTACCGTGAAATTGATAATAGGTCGATAAATCTCTGGCTACGCCATAATGCGATAAAGCGTCTGCTCTATTTGGTGTTATATCAACCTCAAGAATATAGTCCTCTTCCAAATTAAAATAATCCTTGGCCAAAGTTCCAACTTCAACATTGTTCGGTAAAACAAGTATTCCATCGTGACTTTTCCCAAGCCCGATTTCATCTTCAGCACAAATCATTCCCTCAGACAGCTCTCCTCTAAGCTTTGATTTTTTTATTTTAAAGTTATCTTCACCACTATATAAAACCGTACCCACGGTCGCAACTATAACTTTTTGACCCTTATCTACATTTGGAGCTCCACAAACAATATTTAAGGGGTTTTCACCTCCCACATCTACTTTTGTACAGCTTAACTTATCGGCATTGGGATGTTGCCACTTATCCTTAATTTCTCCAACAACCAAACCTTCTAATCCTCCTTTAATGGATTCCACTTTTTCTACGCCTCCTATTTCCAGCCCTAAATCCGTTAAGATTCTTGCCAATTCTTCGGGAGACTCCTCGATTTGAATGTATTGTTTTAGCCAGTTATAAGAAATATTCATAGCAAAAAATTTATGCAAAAATACAAATAAGTTGCCGTGCTACCTAGTAACCTTTTTTTATGAGGTTATCGTGTAAACACCCAATCTTTCTCAGAGGATAAAGACTCATTAAAAACATATCCGTCTCCTGTGAAATTCTTAATACCTTCAGAATGATTTATGTTATTTTTAATAATCCATTTTGCCATGGTTCCTCGTGCTTTTTTTGCATAAACCATGATTACTTTAAAATCACCATTTTTAAATTCCTTAAAGTGAGGAGTTACGACAGTTCCTTCAAACTTATTTAATTTTGCTGCTTTACTATATTCGGTTGATGCCAGGTTAACTATCGTTTCGGATTGTTGATTGTTGAGAAAATTTACAATATCATCTCCCCAAAAATCATATAAATTTTTACCCCCATCAACACTTAATTTGGTTCCCATTTCCAATCGATAAGGTTCGATAATCGTATTCGGCTTTAAAATTCCGTATAGCCCTGATAAAATCAACAATTTTTCCTGAGCTGATTTTAACTCTTCGGGTTGAAAAGATTGAAAATCAAGCCCTGTATAAACTTCTCCATTGAATGCATCCGCTGCCCTGGAAATTTCATTCTCTTTAGTTCCCATTTGCTGGTATCTTCCATAATTCAAATGAGACAGTTGAGGACTCAGTTTCATTAATTTCCCCAATTCATCTGCTGATAACGTTTTCATTTTTTGAACCAATGTTTTGGTTTTGTTTGGGAATACCAATTCACTTCCCTCATCATGTGTTACAGATTTTGAAAAGTCGAGTTTTTTAGCCGGCGACAGGATAATTTTCATATTCATTTAATTTTATCAAAAATATAATTTTTAGAATCATTTCAGCACAATAACATTTATCTAAAATTGTCGTAAGAGTTAGAGACCTTTTTTGAAAATGAAAAAATACAAATCCATCGTGGTTGACGATGATCCTATCTCGCAAAAAATAATAGCAAAATGCATTCAAAGAAGTGGTGTTTTTGAGGACCCCGTTTTATTAAATAATGCTTTAAGTTTAAAGGAAATTCTGGCAAATGACAGTTTCGATGTTGTTTTTTTAGATGTAGAACTTCCTGAATTATCGGGTCTGGACTTTATTAAAGCTTTTGAAAACTTACCTCAAATTGTTCTAATGAGTAATATGAAAAAATATGCCGTTGATGCTTTTGAAGTTGAAGTTTTAGACTTTTTACCTAAGCCCATTGAATACGGTAGATTTTTAAAAACTTTAAATAAGCTTGAAAAATTGTCAAAAGTGATAAACGACAATAAGAAAGATGAAAATATTTTTTTCAAAGTAAACGGCAAACTTCAAAAAATAAAACTTTTTAATATTTTATTTTTTGAATCCATGTCGGATTATGTAAAAATAATTACCAAGGAAAAAACGTATGTTGTCCTTCAAACTATGACAAAACTCCAAAACTCTCTTCCTCAAAATTTTGTTCGATGTCACCGATCTTACATTGTGAATTTAGAGAAAGTAGATGCCCTAGATGATCGTGTTTTAGAAATTGAAGGTCATGCCATACCAGTATCAAGAAGCTATTACGGTGAAATTAAAAATGAACTTAGAATTATAGGCTAACAGTAAAATGAAATAACGAAGTAAAAAAGCCAATTCGAAATGAATTGGCTTTTTTTACTTTTTTACTTTTATGATTTATGCATCAATGTTAGCATATTGAGCGTTTTCTTCTATAAACTCTCTACGAGGTGGCACCTCGTCTCCCATTAACATTGAAAACGTTCTATCTGCCTCTTGAGCATCACCGATATTTACCTGGCGTAAGGTACGAGCCTCTGGATCCATTGTAGTCGACCAAAGTTGCTCAGCATTCATTTCTCCCAAACCTTTGTATCGTTGAACTCCTACACTAGAAGCATTTCCGGCACCTTTCATCTTTTGAATCGCTAAATCACGCTGATCATCATTCCAGCAATATTCTTGCTGTTTACCTTTTTTAACCAAATATAAAGGTGGAGTTGCAATGTAAATATATCCAGCCTCAACAAGTTCTTTCATGTGACGGAAGAAAAAGGTAAGGATTAAGGTAGAAATGTGAGAACCATCAACATCGGCATCACACATAATGACAATTTTATGGTACCTCAATTTCTCCGTATTTAATGCTTTTGAATCTTCTTCCGTACCAATTCGAACACCTAAAGCAGTATATATATTTTTGATTTCTTCATTTTCAAAAATTTTGTGCTGCATAGCTTTTTCAACATTCAATATTTTCCCTCTTAATGGAAGAATTGCCTGAAATTCTCTATTTCGACCCATTTTTGCGGTACCACCCGCAGAATCTCCCTCCACAAGGTATATTTCACTTAGGGCTGGATCTTTAGAGGAACAATCTGATAATTTACCCGGTAATCCGGAAACTTGCATAACGTTCTTCCGTTGCACCATTTCCCGAGCTTTTGTAGCTGCATGACGAGCTTGTGCGGCGAGAATAACTTTTTCAACAATTGTTTTAGCTTCTGAAGGATGCTCTTCAAGATAGTTTGAAAGTGCCTCAGACACCGCTTGATCAACAGGTGCTGAAACCTCTCTATTTCCTAATTTCGTTTTAGTTTGTCCCTCAAATTGAGGTTCAGCAACTTTTACTGATACAATAGCAGTAAGACCTTCTCTAAAATCATCAGAGTTTATATCAAACTTCAACTTTGCCAGAAGTCCGGATTTTTCAGCGAAATTCTTGAGTGTTCGTGTTAACCCTCTTCGAAAACCCGTTAAGTGTGTACCTCCTTCATATGTATTGATATTATTTACATATGAGTGAACATTTTCAGAGTAAGAAGTATTATAACACATTCCTACTTCAACCGGTACTCCATTTTTTTCTCCTTCAAAATAAATTACATCAGGAATTAATTGCTCTCTTGCACTGTCAATATATTGAACAAACTCTGTTAGTCCTGCTTCTGAGTAAAATACTTCAGTCGCAAAAGTTCCATCTTCCTCTTTTTTTGCCGATTCTCTTCTATCGGTTAGAGCAATTTTGATTCCTTTATTCAAGAATGCTAACTCACGCATCCTTTTTGCTAAAATGTCATAGGAATAAATTAAATCGTCAAAAATTTCAGGATCGGGTTGAAAAGTAACTTCCGTTCCTCTTTGATCTGTTTCACCTGTAACTTTAACATCATATTTTGGCTTACCTTGAGAATATTCCTGCTGCCAGATCTTGCCTTCACGATAAACTACAGCTTTCAAATCAATGGAAAGTGCATTCACACAAGATACTCCAACTCCATGTAATCCTCCAGATACTTTATACGTGTCTTTATCAAATTTACCTCCTGCGTGAAGTACAGTCATTACTACTTCTAATGCTGATCTTTTTTCTTTAGGGTGCATTGCAGTTGGAATTCCTCGACCATTGTCGATAACTGTAATGGATTCTCCTTCATTGATAAAAACCTGTATGAAATTACAATGACCCGCCAGGGCTTCATCAATGGAATTATCAACCACCTCATATACCAAGTGATGCAATCCTTTCGCGGTTACGTCACCAATGTACATGGCAGGTCTTTTTCTTACTGCTTCTAATCCTTCAAGTACCTGAATATTACTTGCTGAATAATCTTTTTTCTGCTCTTGATTTTCACTCATAGAAATCTATTTTATTGCACGTCTCTCAAAGATAGTTGATGAACGGGCTAAAATCACCTAAAACATTAGTATAATAAGGGATTTTATCAACACGAAATTAACATAATTTTTTGATTCAAAAAAGTTGAATAATTCAAAGGTTTATTGATCATTTTTATTTGATTATTTTTGACAAAAATCAAAGTATGGAGTTAGGTGTTAAGCTGGATATAATCGATCTCAAAATATTAAAAATTTTACAAGAAAAAGGAAGGATAACCAACCTTCAATTGTCTCAAGAAATTGGACTATCTCCAGCTCCAACGCTTGAAAGAGTTAAAAAATTGGAATCTTCTGGAATAATTGAAGGTTATCATGCACAAGTCAACGAAACTCTACTTGGGATGGGAATAAAAGCGTTCATTTCTATTTCTCTGGAACGACAAAAAGTAGATTCAATTGTAACTTTTAAAGAAAAAATACAATCCATTCCTGAAATACTTGAATGTTATCAAATTACTGGAAATGCTGATTATTTTTTAAAAGTAATGGTTAAAGATATTCCCTCATTTGAAAGCTTAATTTCTAATAAACTCAGTCAAATCGAAGAAATTGGACAAATGCAAACCATGATGATTCTTTCTAAGGTTAAGGATTCAAAAGTAATTCCTTTTGAGATTGACTAATCTCTTAACTTATTAAATCCGGTAAATCGATTTTTGTTTCCTTCTCTAATTCCGTATCCATAGTTTTTTACTTTAAAAACAGTTTTATCGGGATTCCAAACATAGCCGTTTAGAGTAAGATTAGAGAGAGAATCTTTTTCAAACGGTATGGAATAACTGTTTACTAAAAAAAACACATTTGAATCTTCTGGTTTTAAATTTTTGGTGTTGCAACCCAACCACTTTATCTTTTCTTTTCCCTGTTTTATTTCATTTACCAAAATGATATTGGAATCATCAAAGGATTCAAGTTCCAACTCGACATATATGTCGATAATATCATGAGGATTCATAAGAATTGAATCCAAATTCAATTCAATATTCAATTGAAAGGGTTTACTAAAAGAGTTTTTCTTGTCGACTGAACTTAAAGAAAACAAATTCCTTTTCTTATAATACAAATCATTTAGCGTCTCTTTTCGTTTCGAAAAAATGAGGTTTTCATATCCATTTCCTCTATTTTCCATTTCTACATTGGGGTAATACTTATTGACAAGACTGATTTCCCTTGGAAATAAATCACCCATAACTACTCTCTCATATTTTGAAGATTGTAATAACTTTTGAAATTCTTTTATTGTTGTACAGTCGTCATCTAAGGAATAATATTCAAAATGCTCCTCAAATCTTTCTTTGTAAAAATCATAAAACAATGGTTCATGTCGACCTACATTAAGTGTCTTAGGCTGATTACACAATTTAAAAAAAGAACCTATTGGATTTTGATAAAACCAATTGAAATGATTGCGCTCTTCAACAAGAGATAAAACTCCAATAAAAAGGATTATGGGTACTGAAAAAACATAGATTTTACTTTTATTCCAAAAAGAAAAAAGCCATATTAAAAAACACGGAAATCCAAAAATTAATAATGAAAATTGTAATACAGGAGAAATATAAATAGAGTAGTAATACCCTACAATAAAAGGAATTAGAAACAAGCAAAGTAAAGTTGTACGTTTTTTAATTTGCAATGGAACAAATTCCTTTATCGATTTAATTAAGAAATATAAAGTCCCTAAAAAGACCATCCCTATGAACAGTTTTGAGTGATTAAAAAGATACATCAAGTAGTTTCCTAAAAACTTTGAATCGGGAGGATTTAACCACTCTAAACCTTCTGTCTTTAATTGAAAAAAGAACGTACTCAAATGCGGTATGTAAAGAACAAAAGCAATAAAACCCGATGCTAAAAATTTTAAAAGAATTTCTTTTCTCAACCACAGCATACCCAACAGTGAAATCGCTGCACCAAACAGCAAAGCAAAATAGTGTATGTAACCAAGAGAGGACAAAAGAACTCCATAGAGTAAAAATAATTTCCAATCTTTACTTTTTTGAATAAAAATCTTAGTCCAGCACCTTACAAGAAGCAAACTAAAAAGAAGACCTGGAGAATACGGCCGAGCAATTACTCCTTGGTATATTGTATATTGAACAACAGAAAAACAAGCTGCACTAATCAATCCGGTTGAGGACGAAAACCACTCTTTTCCAAATTTATATACTTGATATACACAAGCAACACTACAAATCACGAAAGGTAATCGAATCAAAAAGGGATTATCCCCGACAATGGAGTAAAGAATTTTAAGGAACAAATGCACACCAGCTGGATGACCATCCAACTCTATTCCATAGTGATAAAACTCTGACCAGCTTGCATAATTCATACGAGTCAGGGCACTGAGTTCGTCGTGGACGTAATCGAAATCCCAAAAACGCCAAAAACGCAGAAGAGAAGCTACTGCTATTATTCCCAAAAGAAACCACTGTTCTTTGGTTAAAGAGTTAGGTTTAATCATTCGTCCAGTACAGGAATTGAATTATTATTTTCATCAATAGCTACACAAGTGAATTCTCCTTCTACAGCAACCTCTCTCTTATCGGAGTACATTTCCTCAATAAAAATAGTCACAGAAACTTTTAATGAGGTTTTTCCTACATGACCCACTTCTCCTACTACCTCTATTATTGAACCGGAGGGTATTGACCTAGTATAGTTTACTTCAGAACCTACAACAACAAAGCGTTTCCTGGAAAATCGTGTTGCTGTAATAAAGGCTATTTCATCCATTATTTCCATGGCCTTCCCACCCAACATAGTATCGTGATGATTGGTCAATTCTGGAAATACTGCTTTAAAATAAGAAGTCCGAGTGGTTTTTATTTTATCTTCTAATGATTGTTTCATTGTAAAACTTAAAATCAAATAAAATACTGAAACAAGTCGGGATCTTCATTAATCACAGTATAGTTAATTCCGTACTTATCCATTCGGTTTATTAAGCCTTGATAATCTTTTGGATCGGTTAACTCAACTCCTATTAAAGCGGGCCCTGCTTCTCGAGCATTTTTTTTCACATATTCAAATCTTGAAATATCGTCTTTTGGTCCCAAAACCTCATTTACAAATTCCTTCAAAGCTCCCGGTCTTTGAGGAAATCTAACAATAAAAAAATGCTTCAAACCTTCATAAATCAAAGCTCTCTCTTTGATCTCCTGCATTCGAACGATGTCGTTGTTGCTTCCGCTTACCAAGCAAACTACTTTTTTACCTTTAATTTCTTCTTTTACAAAATCAAGTGCGGCGATTGCTAATGAACCTGCCGGCTCAACAACAATAGCTTCTTCATTATACAATTGAAGAATGGTTGAACACACTTTACCCTCAGGTACCAAAACAACATCATCCACAACTTCTTTCATAACGTCAAATGTGTTTGTTCCAACTCTCTGAACGGCTGCCCCGTCGACAAACTTATCAATCTTCGACAATTCTACTGGTGCTCCTTTTTTCAGTGCTTCCTTTAAAGATGGAGCCCCTTCAGGTTCTATTGCAATGATTTTTGTCTTTGGACTTTCTTGTTTGAAATAAGAACCCGTCCCACTGGTTATACCACCACCACCAACGGGAAGCAATAAATAATCGATATTGTTCGTGTCTTCCAAAATTTCTAACCCGACTGTACCTTGACCTTCCATTACTCTGTAATCATCGAACGGATGCACAAAAGTCATTCCTCCTTCTTCACAAGCCTTCATTGAGCTTTTGTAACTGTCATCAAACGTATCTCCATTTAAAACAACATCTACATTGCTTTTTCCAAAAAACTTTACTTTTTCAACTTTTTGTTTAGGAGTTGTAGAAGGCATATAAACGGTACCTTTTATTCCTAATAAGTTGCATGCATATGCAAAGCCCTGAGCATGATTTCCTGCACTCGCACATATTACACCCTTAGACAAAGCCTCTTTACTCAAAGACTTTATCTTATTGAAAGCTCCTCGAATTTTATAGGATCGAACAGGTTGTAAATCCTCTCTTTTTAGGTAAATATCGCAATGATATTTTTCACTTAAAGCTAAATTTTTCTGAAGTGGTGTTCGCTCTGCAACACCTTTTAAATTCTCAGCTGCTTGCTTGATATTTTTTACGGAGACTAATCCCAAAACTTTTGTATTTATAGGTTGGCCGCAATTTTTTCGGCTAATTCTTTAAATTCTTCCTCAGAAAATTGAACTCTTTGTTTTGTGAAATCCAAATCTGATATTGAATTAATGGGCACCAAATGAACATGGGCATGAGGCACTTCCAATCCAATTACTGAAACTCCTATTCGCTCACAAGGAACAACTTTTTTGATGGCTCGTGCAACCTTTTTTGCCAAATGATTAACTTTTTCAAACAATTCATCATCTAAATCAAAATAGTAATCTACCTCTCTTTTAGGAACGACCAATACGTGCCCTTTAACGAGTGGAAGAATATCTAAAAAGGCAATACAATCCTCTGTTTCCGCAACTTTATAGCAGGGAATTTCTCCTTGAACAATTTTTGTAAAAATGGATGCCATTTATCTTGAAATGTTAATTACTTCCAGTTTAAGTAATCCAGCAGGAACCTTAATTTCAGCAACATCTCCTATTTCTTTACCCAACAACCCTTTTCCTATAGGTGAGCTTACCGATATTTTCTTTTCCTTTAAATTAGCTTCTTCCTCGGAAACTAATGTGTACTCCATTTCAACTTTGTTAGCAAGGTTTCGGACCTTAACTTTTGAAAGAATCAATACTTTGGAATTGTCAATTTTACTCTCATCGATAACTCTTGCATGGGCAACAATTTCCTCCATTTGAGCAATTTTCATTTCCAATAAACCCTGCGCTTCTTTAGCGGCATCATATTCTGCATTTTCCGACAAATCTCCTTTATCACGAGCGTCGGCAATTTGTTGAGAAACATTTGGTCTTTCAACTTTTTTCAGATGATCTAATTCAGCTTTTAGTTTATCTAGTCCCTCTTGTGTAAAATAACTGGTATCTGCCATATTTTATCTTTTGTCTCAATAATAAAAGAATCCTGATTCGATGATCAGGATTCTTTTAATTCATTTTATATTCTAGTGCTAATTTACAAAATTATTCTTGCCCCGAAAGTATGTATCCCTTCAAATGGGTTGGTGTCGCGATATGTGTAATCAAAACCAAAGTAACGATTATCTTTTCCATAGGGCAATTGAAAGCTAAACCCTCCTGAAGGACCCGTAATTGCAGTTTGTCGAGTTGATATTTCAAAAATACCTTCCTCATATACAAAACCTCCTCTTATTTGTAAATATTTTTTGAATCGATATTCAACCCCCATGCGAGTTTGGTCGTTTAAAAACATTCGAGCTGAATAGGTAAAACCCGTTTGAACAGAGTGTGACGAATTAAATTCAAATCGATACCCAAAACCTAAATTCATAAGTAGAGGAAGAGTATAAGATGCTGATGAGATCTGCCCACTTTGATTATTTCCATTGGGAAAGGTCATTTCCATTTTTAAACCATTTCCATCGTATTTCATATTCGGTCCGGCATTTTTCAAAGCTACCCCAAAACTTATATGCTCTTTTTTTCCCGTTACATATTTTACTCCGGCATCAAGTGCAAGACCAAAGGCATTAACGTCATGAATACCTTCAGAGATTAATTTTAATGTAATACCTCCATCGATATTGTTTGAAAATTCCCTTGAATAGGTAAGTCCTCCATTTACAAATTGAGGCCGATAAGTTCCTATACCTCCTTCTGGATTATTCACCGTAGTTATTTCAATATCTCCGAGATTAAACGACATAATAGATAAAGCCAAAACTGTTTTTTCATTGAATCGTTGACTTACTCCGAATGCATTGATATATATTTCGCTACCCTGAAGCCAGTTTGATCTTGAAAAAAGTAAATCTGTTTTATTGGTTCCAGAAACACCAGCTGGATTCATATAAACCATCTCGATACCGGATCCGAAAGCGGCATCAGATCCTCCAACACCAGAAGATTTACCCCACGAATTAATGAGCAATTGTGTGGCTCCCGATTGCCCTCCCGATTGTGCAATTGAAGTCTGAAAACAAACAGTAATCAACAATATTTTGAGGCATGTTTTCATTAAAAAGTATCTAAATCTATTTCTCGTTGAACACCAAACCATTTAATAATTTTCTCTCCTATTCCAGGAGCATTTATATGAAAAATATAAATCCCTGATGCAATACTTATACCTTGCTCATTATTTAAATTCCATGATACAAATGTTTTCTCATCGTTATCCTTTTTCAAAGTTTTAACCAATGAGCCATCTAATGTGAAAATTTTGATTGTGCATTCTTTTGGAAGATTGGTAATTTTTATTTCATTATTTATTTTACTTTTTTCATACTCACTGAATCCGTAGTATGGATTTGGAACGATATTCGTTTTATCCAAATTTGCTTTTGCAGTAGTATTCTGATTAGAAGCAGCGTATATATCATCTGTATTAAATTCATAAACAGGCAGCTGTCCACCAACGGAATTGTAAGGCTCATTTACACGTAATTTTATTGTAACATCAGTTGCAAGAAATGGAAATGCATCATTTTGAATTGGGTACCCGAAAACCCAGGTACAGCTCTTAAATACCTTTTGCTGAACTCCAAAAAAACCTTGATTATACACATTCAAAATAGATGATCCCTCATCGTATTTACTAATAAAATCATGATTTCTAAATATATATATTGTATGAAACCCTCCAAACAAAGGTTTACCCTCATTTCGATACATGCTGCTTGTAGGATTCCATAACATATCACTTCCGTTGTCTCCAGCAAAAAAGCTGTACTCCCCAAAAGCCAGATTCAAGCGCTCTCCGGTTAATACGTCTATTGCATATCCTGGAAAATAACTCAGTCCTTCATCCAGGCTATTGCCGTTCCAGTCAGTTGTAGTTCCTCTTTTCAGCATAAGTTTCTCGTCTCCAAATTGAGAAATAGGCTCATCGTCGGACATTTCAAAAACCGGACAAATTGACCATTTACTTTTGTCACTTGTTATCACAAGATCAACATTATTTAGTCCTGAAACATCGTTGTAAGTTTGAATTCCTATAGGATCAACGGCAGGTCCATATAATTCTCTTGAACAATACTTAAATGGGGCAACCCAACCGTTGATTAAATTTTCAAAATCTCCGTCCGTATCCTCTGCAGCCTGACCTACAAAATAGTCCTTAAAATCAATCTCAGTTATAGAGGAAGTTTGATTAACTCCTGCTCTTATCCAGTTTTCCCAATTATCTCCTTCTGCGTCTGATACTCCGGAAAGCCATGGTAAGCTTGGATTTTCAAAATGAAGAGAATCGCCAATAACGCCAAATTTTTCAATTCCTGAGGTTGCAACATCATCCACTTGCTGAATATTTACTGAAATACCCCACTCTTTAATAATTTGCTCATTACTTCCAGAAATGTTTTTGTCGGAATAAAGGGTATCTGAATATTCGTCATTACCATTTGGCTTATATAATATTCTCCAATAAGCATCTTTCAAGTCATTCGGAGTTATTGAGTCCATAAACTCTAACCTGAAATCACCTTTTGGTACCTTCAGAGGGTCAATTACCTTTATGCCTACCGGAGCTCCATAAGTACTGTAAACAGGTTGAGAAACAGAGTGAATTGGTGAAGAAAGAATTTCGTTTATGGATTCTTTTGACAAATTAACAAACTGACCACCGTTTCCATTCCCTGAAACCCTCTTTATTTTTGGAGCCATTCCGTAAAAGGAATTGATGTCTGTTCCATTCCCCTCTAAAGATGCATCATGAGGTATCGCTGTATATTGCTTGATGTTCCTTCTCCCTGCTTTATACGGATATTTCTGACCTTCATTTCCAGGTTCATAGGTCAAATAATCATTATAAGCATAAGCAATAATCATGTAATAGTATTCTTTATTGTTAATCAAACGGTCATTTCCAGTGGCAAAATAATCTTTTTTAACAGAGAAGGAGTGAGAAATCCCCTGGTCAGATCCATCTACCATAATCTGAGGAACGTTGAAGCCAATCTCTTCATCATAAATTTGATTTACCAATTTACCAATACCGTCCTTTACATCACTTTGCCAAACTAATCTTGCCTTTGAAACATCATCCAATTCAGAGCTTGAAACAGTAGGACCTGATAATTGAAAAAATTGATACCCCTGAAACCTGTAAATAGAATCATAGGACAAACCAAATGGAGAAACTATTGTGGGATCCACTTCCTCATAATTTTCCTTAAAATTGTTACTTGCCTCACCGTTTTCCAAATAAAAAATTAATTCATTTTTCATTTCTTGTATGATCAAATCAGGTGCATCAGGACCATTTAATATTTTGAAATCATTATCAAACAAAGCCTGTGCTAAGTCGTCTGCTTTTTTCAAATTCTGTACTGCTGACCAAGGACCTCCACCAGGTGTTGCCTGAGCCCAAACTGCACCAGTCGTAATATAATTTACAGCTCCAGGCTCTAAAGTAAAAGGGCCTGCAGATTGAATAAACCGTCGATCTCCCGGAGGGTTTCCCGCTGAAGTTTCACTCCACGGCGCAACAACAACTCCTTTTGTACCCCAAAACTGTTCTTGATCAGAATCATCAGGAAACATAAAATCACACGAGATCCCTGAAGAGTTGAATCCATTGCCTCCGTATTCCATTGCAGATCCATTTTTCCATCGACCTCTTATGTAATTAAAGTAGTCGGTTGCAGTATTTGGATCTCCCTGATCTCCTGACCCAATGTTATAATACATAAACTTAGACATAACAATCAGTTCTCCCTCCTCATCTATTATTCCATCACGATCGTTGTCTATTCCGTCATTTGCATCTGCCAATGGACCCTCAAAAAAATCTATACCTATTGCGGGTGGATCATCACCATAGCCTCCTGCATTTTCATCGTAAGCATCCCCATTGTAACAATATCCCAAACCTCTCTCTACATCACAACCAACATAATCATCGTAATAATATCCCAAATCAGTATCTGCCCATACCGCCATATAACAATCCTCAATTGTGAATGTAGAACGATTAATGATTTTGTAATTGTAAAAGGTCATATCGTTAATTTCGTCGTTGGTAGCGAATCCAAAAGCCTGAGCTTGAATTTCCAATCCAATAGCTGCTGCTCCAGACTCGGTGTGAACATTGCCAACATCATTAAAAATCCACCAAATGTTTTGATCTCCTCTTAATTTTCCGTTGGCATATCGCTCATTGTCTCCACCCAAATCAAATGCAGGGTAATCCCCACTTGAGGGATTATATGTACCATTTGAATCTGCATCAAAAAAGGGTGCTAAATAGTAATCATGACCATCGGCAATACTACCATGAGCGGGATAATTTAACATACTTAATGGAACTGAAGGGTTTTCTCCTGCTTTAAAAGCTGAAATATAATCCTCTACCTCTTTTCTGTTGACTTTAAAATGCTTGTCGTATTCATCACAAACATCTGATGTAGTAGTAACATTATTTTTATTAATTGGACCTGCCCAAAAATCGGACCCTAAACTTCTGTGAGTTAATGCGGCCATTTTTAAATTTCCTGTTTCATCTCTTCCTCCAATCATAATTGAGCCTGCAAATATTGAATGCTGACCACTGCCTTTTGGAATCTCATATTTAGCATTATCCAAATCCCACCACATGTCTCCTCCGTTTAATATTGTGGTTCGAACATTATTTATATCCAAATCAATTCTTGATGTAGGAGCTTTACACTCTGCCGATCGAAAATTTAGCTGACTGTTGTTATTGGATGTGGCTTCTCGTTTTATAAAAGAGGCTTTTGCATTTAAAAATGCAATTGAAACAATCACTATTGTTATTAATTTCTTCATTTAAAAAGTCATTACAAATCCAGCCCTTATTTGTCTGGGCAAAGCGTAGTTATTGGGGTTTGCTATTTTTAAACTGTAAAGGTCCAAATAAGACTCATAATTAGTTTGTGCCTCAATATTAGACTGAGATGTTGCAGCATCTAAGTAACCATCGTCGTCTGGATTTCCTGTTGCATTGTAAACTTTGACAATGTTTTTTGTATCGAAAAGGTTCTTAACCACCAGATAAAGTTCAGTTTGGAATTTAAACCCCGCCTCTTTTCTAAACCCGAACAAGAATTTTTTACTTACACGAAGATCCGTTGTATAAATCCAAGGTAATCTGTTTCCATTTATTAAACCATCCAAAGCTTTTCTCTCTGCATTAATTATGTTTCCTTCTGGAGTAAAATTTGACTGTCCGGTATATGGTCTTCCCGAACTTAATTTTGTAACAATATTCGTGGACAGTCCTCCTAAAATAGATCTTCCCTTACCGTTCCAGTCGGGACCAAAATACTTTTTCCCTGGTTTAAAAGTATAATTAAAAACTCCCCTAATAATGTGACGTTGATCAAACGACAAGGGAAGCATAATTTTTAAATCAGGAACTCCCTGTGAAATCAAACTTGCACTTGAAACAGGGGATGAACCTGTTCCATCCGCAAATTGTAACGTATACCCTGCATTTAAAGAAACGTTCGAATTAATTGGTCGCAAATCATACTTTACAGAAAACCCTTTTACTAATGCTTTATCAAGATTCCCAAAAGTTAAATAATTAACTGGATAAGCATAATTAACAGCCGTCACTTGAATCAAATCCTTCATTTCTCGATAATAGGTCGATACTGTAATGGCACTTCTATTGGTTAGTTTCTGCTTATAACCCACCTCATAATCAATGGTTTTCTGAGGTTTTAAATTTGAATTGGTAATGAAGCTACCAACATTACCCTCTAGAAACAAGTAATCAGTCGGAGTAAATATATTTTGGTCATATCCCGGTCGTTGAGTCAGAACATCGTAATGCGCAAAAAATGAAGAATTTTCTGAAAGGTTAAATGTAAATGAGATCCTTGGCATAAAACTATATTGAGGTTTGTAATCAGTAAATGTAGAGGAAGACTTATAGTTTGAATCTCCTATTTTTACTGAAGGGTCCTTTACATAAGGAGTCACTTCTCCCGTATTTGATGCAGTCTCTATTATTGATGGATCGGTAATTTCTTTACCTGAAGCGTCAAACCACTTGTTTTCCAAACGATATCCAACAATATTTGGAACATCCTGCTCTAATGAGTTAACATATACCGTTGCTTCATCATCGATCGTATTTGGAATAGTGTATGAAGATTCTAAATCTTTAACTTTATAAGAATCATACAATACATAAGGATCTTTTAAAACAGGTTGATTCGCATCAAATCGATCTATTCTTAAACCGATATTAAATACAATATTATCAAACTGAAATTTATCCTGAATATATCCAGATGCATATATGGGTTGATATGGATTTGACTTACGAGTATAAGCTCCATTTTCATCTTTTGCATGAAAAAAATCATCCAATTTGACATTCGATACTGGGTTACCCAGGTAATCAAACCCCTGAAAACTTAAAACGCCATTACCTTCGGCGAGTAACTCATCCGCAGAAAATAACGAAAGGGAATAATTTTCAGGACCGTAAAAGTCGGTATCAAAATATTCATCATAATCCAATCCAAACTGATCCCTTACGTTTTCATAAAAACCTTTACTACCCGTTTCCTGATAAAGGTAATTGTAATTTACAGTATCTGTAAAAACTCCATTACTGTATGTTAAAGATGGATTGTCCAGGTCCAATTCCGTATTTTTTGCATTGGCCAATTGTCGCATTCGATTCCACAAACCAATTGGAGATACTCGATACCCCCTGTAAAGTCTTTCCTCGTATTCAAATCCAGCTATTATATTATGTTTCTTAAATATTTTAGCGGTTATATTTCCAATTGCCCTTTTTTGAGTGGAACTGCCCTTGAAATATCCATTATACTGCCGACCTGTGTTGTACCATATACCATATACGTGCTCAGGTCGATCACCATTTAATAATGCCCCGCCATTACTGGCTTGTAAATAATTTTCATAGTTCCCTTCAGATAATCCGGAGTATAAACTATAAAATTGAGAGGCATAATTGGATGCATTAGGATTGGAACCTCCTCCCAGAAATTCATACAAAACATCTTTTTCACCTTTATAGTAATATGCATCTCCATTATCACCATTCTCCTGGTATTCATAGAGTGAATTTCTATGCGTTTTAAACTGTCCTACGTGACCGTATTTAAAAAGATCATCCCTATGAGAATCGTCCCAGTTTAGTTCACTCATATCCGTGTAGTCTATTTGAATTTGATAATTTAAACTAGAAATCCATTTTATGGAATCTACATTTAATTTTTGTTTCCACCTCAAAAAGAGATTTGTTTGTTGATTTATGTACTCGGGATTATTGATTGAATTGAATAAAGAATAGTCATATATGTATGTATTTCCTTTAGAATAATTATAATTCCCTCCAGCTGTTAGAACGATACTTTTATTCAATTGAAAATCAACTTTTCCAGCAAAACGAGCGTTTATACTGCCTATATTTTGATTGTTTTTTTGCCATTCTAAATCATCGTTTGTTATGAATTCAGAATTTCTAAAGGTTCCTGTACCGGATGAAGCAACTCGAAGAGGGTTCATCTCTAAATCTCTCAAAACCTCATCCTTTATTTTCCATACACCCAAGGCAGATGGTCTTGAATCCAATAGATTTTTGTATTCTCCTGTTAACAAACATCGCAGTCGTGATGGCTTGAGGAGAACACCGTTAGAATCTTTTTTTCCTCGGAATATTGGACCGGCATAACTTCCGGTAATTAAATTATAGCCATATCCATCCAGACCTTGAGAAGTAACACTTTCAAGAGCACCAAAGCCTTTTGAACCACCTCCTTTGGTTGTGACTATAACCACACCTCCTATATTGTCTCCATACATAGCTGGAATACCGCCAGAAATAACTTCAACTTGTTCTATAGCATTTTGAGGCACGCTCAATTTACCCTTTATTTTTATTCCATCTACTATAAACTGGGTTCCCTCTGTTCTTTGTCCTCTTATATACACATCTCCAGTTCCATCGTCCTGACTCACAGCATCTACTGATGTAGAAATGATTTCTCCCACATCCCGGACTGCCAGATTTTCAATTTCAACGGAAGTATATATTTTAGCTTGTTTATCCTTATCAATTAATGGTTTTCTGTATTGTATTATTTCCACTACATCAACTGCTTTAGAACTTGAAAGCAATGTGAAATTCAACTCTACTTTTTGGTTGGTTCCAACAAGAACACTCTGAATGGTTTTACTCTGAAAACCTAAAGACTCAACACCAACGTCATAACTACCTGGATCAACTCCAGAAAAGAAATATTCTCCATTAAAATCAGAGTATACCGCATCGATTTGATTTCCATCTTTGAAGAGTGAAACAAAAGCAGCTCCTATGGAATCTCCATCAACGCTCAAAATTTTACCGTAAATTTCTCCAGTTTGTGCTTTTATTTTAAAGGCACACAAGATAAGAATTGGTATTATTTTTAATCGCTTTAGGCTCATTGATGTTACGGCGTTAAAAGTAATACAAAACCTAGGGTTTCACAAGGCAAACTAAATTCGTTTTCTTCGCTTTTTTTGTTGCTTTCTGCCAAACCAACGTTCCCACCATGGTTGTGGAGCTTTTCCTTTTTTGCGCCTCTCTGCCTCTCTTAATGATTTTTTAATTCTCTTTCGAGTTGCTTTCTCCTGTAATTTTAAATGTCGTTTCATCAATTCTTTTTCGACCTCTTCCTGACTCTTTTCCTTTTTCTTATTGAGTTCCTGAACAGCTTTCCGCTCTTTTGAATCCTGAGAAAAAGAATTTTGTGACAAACTTAAAAGCAAAGAAAACAATCCGAAAATTAAGAAACGTCTTTTCATACACAATAAAACAAGAATGCCTAAAGTTAATTATTTTCATCTTTGGTTAACCAATGTATAATTATTTAGTTTTGTATTATGAAATTATTCTCAGGGATTTTATTCTTATTTCTAATTATGTTTTTAGGCTGTAAAAATCAGTATGAAGGAATTCCCGATGTTAACGTTAATGTTTTTATAAACATTCAAAATCCACAATATCAAAACCTTTCGGGAATGGGGTCCTGGTCCTATGTGGAAGGTGGATCTAAGGGAATTATTGTTTTTAACTCGGATATGGAAAACTTTATGGCATACGAAAGACACTGTCCCTATGCACCAGAAAATGAATGCTCCAAAATTTCAGTAGACCAAACTAATCTATTCGCAATTGACACCTGTTGTTCTACGAAATACCAACTCCTCGACGGCTCAGCAATTGACGGTCCTGGTTCTCTTCCACTAAAAAGATACAACACCAGTTTTGATGGAAACATCATCCACATTTGGAATTAATGATTCGTGTGTAAGAAAACAAAAAAGGCCTCTAAGAGGCCTTCCTTTTTTAATATCTGTAAGCTTCTGGCTTATAAGGTCCTTCAACGGGGACGTCTATATATTTTGCCTGCTCTGGAGTAAGAACTTCTAATTCGACACCAATTTTAGACAAATGCAATTGCGCAACCTTTTCATCTAGGTGCTTTGGTAAAGTATATACTTTATTTTCATACTTTTCAGAATGGTTCCATAATTCAATTTGCGCCAGTGTTTGGTTGGTAAATGAGTTACTCATGACAAAAGAGGGGTGACCAGTTGCACAACCTAAATTGACAAGTCTTCCTTCTGCAAGAATAATAATTTCATTTCCTGAAGAAACAGTATATTGATCAACTTGAGGCTTAATGTTCACTTTAGTAGATCCATAATTTTTGTTCAGCCAGGCCATATCAATTTCATTATCAAAATGTCCAATGTTACATACAATAGCTTTGTCCTTCATTGCTTCAAAATGACGACCAACAATTATATTAAAATTACCCGTTGTTGTCACTACAATATCTGCCTCAGGTATGGCATTGTCCATTTTTTTAACCTCAAATCCCTCCATTGCTGCTTGTAATGCACAAATTGGATCGATTTCAGTAACAATAACTCTCGCTCCAGCACCTCTAAGTGATTCTGCTGAACCTTTACCAACATCACCATACCCTGCAACTACAGCTACCTTTCCTGCCATCATAACATCGGTTGCTCTACGAATACCATCAACAAGAGACTCTCTACAACCGTATTTATTATCAAATTTCGACTTTGTAACCGAATCGTTTACATTAATAGCCGGCATCACAAGAGTTCCATTTTTTTCTCTTTCGTAAAGTCGGTGTACTCCGGTTGTGGTTTCTTCAGATAGACCTTTAATTTCTTCTACAAGTTCAGGGAATTTATCAAACACCATGTTGGTTAAGTCACCACCATCATCTAAAATCATATTTAAAGGCTTTCCTCCTTCAAAAGCTGTTAATGTTTTCTCTATACACCAATCAAACTCTTCGTCATTCATACCTTTCCATGCGAAAACAGGTATTCCTTCAGCAGCTATTGCAGCTGCAGCGTGATCTTGCGTAGAAAAAATATTACAGGATGACCAAGTAACCTCGGCTCCCAGTTCAACTAAGGTTTCTATCAAAACAGCAGTTTGAATGGTCATGTGCAAACAACCTGCAATCCTTGCACCACTCAAAGGTTTTGATGCACCATACTCTTCTCTTAATGACATTAAACCAGGCATTTCAGCCTCTGCTAAATGTATTTCTTTTCTTCCCCATTCTGCCAGGGAAATATCTTTTACTTTATAATTTTCTATAACTACCGACATTTGATTAATTTTATCCAAGGCAAAAATAGTTTGTTTTTAGCCTTAAACAAAATAAAATATATATTACCAGTCTATTTGTATAGATTAAAGAATGCACTATTTTAGTAGCCGTTGATGGGAAAAGTCATAAAAAACATATTACGCCTGAAGGAAAATAATCAAAAAGCAATTGCCATACTGATTGATCCGGATAATCTATCAAGAGAATTCTTGGTAAAACAAGTTGAACTTGCAAAGATAAATTCCGTAGACTTTTTCTTTGTAGGGGGAAGTATGATAACTGATGATTGTTTAGAAGAAACAATCGACTATATCAAATCAAATTGTGATATTCCTGCAGTAATTTTCCCAGGAAGCGTTAATCAGGTAAGTAATAAAGCTGATGCCATTTTGTTTTTATCCCTGATTTCAGGGAGAAATCCCGATTTATTAATCGGAAATCACGTTCTTTCCGCTCCAAGAATACAAAAAACAGGAATTGAAGTAATTCCAACTGGTTATATGCTTATCGATGGAGGAAAGCCTACTGCAGCTTCTTACGTAAGTAATTCTTTTCCTATTCCAAACGATAAACCCAAAATAGCTCGAGTAACTGCTTTAGCAGGTGAAATGCTTGGATTACGTCTGAATTTCTTAGATGCAGGGAGTGGTGCTGTTAAGAAAGTATCCCAAGAAATGATTCGTGCAACTGCACAAGGTACTTCAAATCCTCTTATTGTTGGGGGGGGAATCAAGACTTCGGAAGGAGCCAAAGAGGCGTGGAGTTCCGGTGCGACCGTAGTAGTGATAGGAAACGCAATTGAAAATGATCCTAATATCATCAAAGAGGTTTCCAAGATTAAAATACAACTGAATGAAAACAATTGTGTTATCCCCGCAAAAATCAATTGAAAATGAAACGGATATAGTTGTTCGACTTTTTGAATTAGGTTTAACAAGCTTTCACCTTAGAAAACCTCATTACACAAAACAAAAAATGAGAAGTTATTTGGAAAAAATACCTTCTGTATATCACAATAGAATTATAATTCATTCCCATCATCGTTTAGCTAAAAAATATAACTTAAAAGGAATTCACTTAAGCTCCAAAAATCGAAAATCCAGTTTTAAAAATTGGCTAAACATTAAATCATTAAAACGCAAAAAACCGTTTTTACGAGTTTCTACCTCTTTTACATCCATTAGTGAGCTTAATACCTACAACGACTTATATGATTATGTATTTCTGAGTCCTATTTTTGATTCAACATCAAAAAAAAACTACCAAAGTGGATTTAAAGAATATAGTTTAACAAGCGCCACTCAACGATCAAACTATAATGTTGTAGCACTAGGTGGAGTAGATTTTGAAAACATTAAAAAAGCATTCAATATGGGATTTTGGGGTTGTGCGTTTTTAAATACCATATGGAGCAGTGAAAATCCATCTGAAAAATTTAAACAGCTCAAATCAAAATGCAACGAATTCAAGTATAACCCTATTCTTTGAAACAATAATTTCTTTGAACTCTATTTCTGCCTCATAAAAATATTCAAAGGAACTCCTGAAAAATCAAAACTCTCTCTTAACTTATTTTCCAAAAATCTTTTGTAAGAATCTTTAACATGCTTAGGATGGTTACAGAAAAATGCAAAACTAGGAGTATATGTAGGCAGCTGAGTGATGTATTTAATTTTTATAAATAAACCTCTGTGGGATGGAGGTGGATAATTTTCAATAAAAGGCAACAACAAATCATTCAATTTCGATGTAGTAATTTTTTGTGTTCTGTTTTCATAAACACTTATTGCGGTTTCTAAAACCTTCAAAATACGCTGCTTTGTAGGGACAGATGTGAATATTACAGGTACATCCGTAAAAGGAGCCATTTTTTCCAATACTTTTTCTTTGTAGTTTTTCATGGTGTTTGTGTCCTTTTGAACCAAATCCCATTTATTGATGACTATAACAACTCCCTTTTTAGCCTTTTGAATAGTATTAAATAAATTAAGATCCTGTGATTCCACACCCAGAGTTGCATCTATCATAAGTACAACTACATCACTCTCTTCAATAGCTCTCAAAGTTCTTAAAACCGAATAAAACTCTATATCCTCCTGAACTTTCTTCTTTTTTCTTACTCCTGCCGTATCAACTAAAAAGAAATCATGCCCATACGCTTTATAACGAGTATGTAAAGTATCTCGTGTTGTTCCTGAAATATCAGTTACAATATTCCTGTCTTTATTTAAAAATGCATTTATTATTGAAGACTTTCCTACGTTGGGTCTTCCAACTACAGAAATTTTAGGTAAACCTTCCGTATTTTCTATTTCGTCATCATGAAACTCTTTTACAACTTCATCCAGCAAATCACCTGTCCCAGCTCCGCTGTTGGCTGAAATTTGATATACTTCGCCAAAACCTAAATTGTAAAATTCAGCAGCGGCCAGTTGATGAGAAGAGCTATCTACTTTATTGGCTACCAAAAAAATTGGTTTGTCCGTTCTTCTAAGAACATTTGCCATGTCTTCATCCAAATCTGTAATTCCAGTATGAACATCGACCATAAAAAGAACAACTGAACATTCCTCCAAGGCTAAAATGACTTGCTCACGAATGGATTCGTTAAATACGTCTTCATCATCGCTCACATATCCTCCCGTATCAATTACTGTAAATTCCTTTCCGCACCAATCCACTCGTCCATAATGTCGATCTCGTGTCACTCCACTTTGTTCATCAACAATCGCTTTTCTCGATTCGGTTAATCGATTAAAAAAAGTCGATTTTCCAACATTGGGTCTTCCAACAATTGCTACAATATTAGCCATGATAAAATGTGTTTAATGCAAATATCCGAAACGTTTTAATTTTCGCTCATCCGATTTCCAATCCTTATTAACTTTAACGTATAAATCTAAGAAAATCTGAGTTCCAAAAAACTTTTCTAAATCCATTCTGGCATCAATCCCAACTCCTTTCAAAGCTTGCCCTTGATGTCCGATAATTATTCCCTTTTGAGAATCTCTTGCGACATAAATAATTGCACGAATTCTTGTTATATCTGTCGATTCTTTGAACTCTTCAACAACAACCTCAACTGAATAGGGAATTTCTTTTTTAAACTGCTGAAGAATCTTTTCCCTTATTATTTCAGAGGCAAAAAAACGCTCTGGTTTATCGGTTAGAGCTTCCTTATCATAATAAGCAGGACCTTCAGGAAGTCGAGCTAAAATCCAATCCATTACCAATTCAACATTTGCCTTATGCAAAGCGGAAATTGGCAACACATTAGCGTCCGGTAACTTTTCAGCCCAAGCTTCAGTTTTGGCTTCCATTTTTTCTTGATCAACTAAATCAAGTTTATTAATCAAAACCAAAATCGGAGCATTGGTTTTCTTTAGTCGTCCTAAAATTTCCGGATCGTTCAACTCATCTTCAAAGAAATCGGTGACCAATAAGAATAAATCGGCATCCTTAAGCGCTGTATCAACAAATTGCATCATACCTTCTTGCAATTTATAAGAGGGTACAAGAACTCCGGGAGTATCCGAAAAACAAATCTGATAATCGTCTTCATTTACAATGCCTAAAATTCGATGTCGAGTTGTTTGTGCTTTGGATGTAATGATGGATAATCGCTCACCAACCAATTCATTCATTAAGGTGCTCTTCCCAACATTTGGACTACCAATAATATTTACAAATCCACTTTTATGTGCCATAATCGCTCAAAGATACCGCCAAAACAGTGTGTGTGCAAGGGATAATTAAACATTCTAAAACGCTTTAAATACGTAAAATGGCAAAAAACGAATAATAATCTGGGATTTATTTTTGCATTTTAAATAAAAAAGAGCGTATCTTTGCCGCACATCGCGGGGTGGAGCAGTTGGTAGCTCGTCGGGCTCATAACCCGAAGGTCATAGGTTCGAGTCCTATCCCCGCAACTAAAAAATCCCAGTCTCACGATTGGGATTTTCAATTTTAAAAATAATAGTGGAGTGGCCGAGCGGCTTAAGGCGCACGCTTGGAAAGCGTGTTGAGGTGCAAATCTCACGGGGGTTCGAATCCCTTCTCCACTACAAACACTACAGCTGCCCTCAAGGGTGGCTGTTTTTGTTGGAGGAAATTCAAACTCGTTTAAAAGCTTAACCAACAAAAAATATATAGGAGCGAAGCGAGGCAAATGAGGTGTTTGGAGTCTCCATCCCAGTATGGGCGAAGACAACTTCTTTAAAACAATTCTATATAAGCCATTTTTTCACTTTTCGCTTTTAAGTTGAATACTCTTCCAAATCGAATCATTATTTTTGAATTTATTTTAACATCCACAATGACAGATTTTAACTATCAAAAAGCGTTTCCTTTACAAGGCGATAAAACAGAATATCGAAAAATTACAAGTGAATTTGTTTCAACTTCAAATTTTGACGGTCATGAAATTTTAAAGATTGACCCAAAAGGACTAGAACTACTCGCTGAAGAGGCAATGGCTGATGTTGGATTCTACCTCAGAAAATCTCACTTGGAAAAAGTAGCAAAAATACTTGATGATCCAGAGGCAACCGATAACGACAGATTTGTAGCTCATACCCTATTAGAGAACGCTCAAACAGCGGCTGAAGGAGAACTGCCCTCTTGCCAAGATACTGGGACAGCCATTGTAATGGGAAAGAAAGGAGAAAATGTTTTCACTGGAACTGATGATGCTGAAGCGTTGTCAAAAGGTATATACAACACCTATCAAAACAGAAATCTTAGATATTCGCAAATTGTTCCTCTTACCATGTTTGATGAAAAAAACACAGGAAACAATCTTCCCGCTCAAATCGATTTATATGCTGAAAAAGGTAATGAATATAAATTCTTGTTTTTAGCAAAAGGCGGCGGATCTGCTAACAAAACCTACTTGTATCAGCAAACAAAGGCTCTTTTGAATGAAGATACTTTAACGGAATTCATTACAAACAAAATAAAAGATTTAGGAACTGCGGCATGTCCTCCTTACCACTTGGCTTTTGTAGTAGGTGGAACATCGGCGGAAGCTAATTTAAAAGCTGTAAAAATGGCCTCAGCAGGATATTACGATGAATTGCCAACTGAAGGTAATATGGGGGGGCAAGCTTTCCGTGATATAGAATGGGAAGATAAAATCCAGAAAATTTGTCAGGATTCGGAGATAGGTGCACAGTTTGGAGGTAAATACTTTACACACGATGTAAAAGTGATTCGATTACCAAGACATGCTGCCTCATGTCCCGTTGGAATTGGTGTTTCGTGTTCAGCGGACAGAAACATTAAAGCTAAAATCAATAAGAACGGTATATTCTTGGAACAGTTGGAAAAAAATCCAGGTAGATTATTACCTGATACTCCACCGCAACTGGCTAAACCTGTTGAAATTGATTTGGACCAACCAATGGATTTGGTTTTAAAAGTACTTTCTCAATTTCCAATTAAAACAAGATTAAATCTAAGAGGTACTTTAATTGTTGCAAGAGATGCTGCACATGCAAAAATTAAAGAACTAATAGATGCAGGTAAACCAATGCCTGACTACTTCAAAAACCACCCTGTATATTACGCCGGACCGGCTAAAAAACCAGAAGGACTCCCATCAGGATCTTTTGGACCTACGACTGCAGGAAGAATGGACCCCTACGTAGATTTGTTTCAATCGCATGGTGGTTCTATGATTATGCTGGCAAAAGGAAACAGATCGCAACAGGTTACTGATGCTTGTAAGAAACATGGTGGTTTCTACCTTGGATCAATTGGTGGACCAGCAGCAATCTTGGCTAAGCAAAATATTAAATCAGTTGAAGTGGTGGACTTCCCAGAATTAGGAATGGAAGCGGTAAGAAAGATTGAAATTGAAAACTTCCCAGCGTTCATAATTTGTGATGATAAAGGGAATGATTTTTTTGCTGAAATCTAACCTTTTGAACAAGTATTCTAATGGGACATGTCAACACAACCTCTGTCTAATTATATTACACATAGGTTTTAAGATTAAAAAAAACTCCTTAAAGAAATTTATTGATCTACCACCGCTATTTATGAAATTATAATTCGTAATTCACACATAGGGAAAAAGGATATTTGAAATTTTGCTTTAACCCTTAATTAAGATATTTTTGCACGAACCTTTTAACTGAAATTCATGATTATTAAAACATTATCAAGATATTCATATGTTTTCTTTTTAATGATTATTTCTTTAGTCATTTTATCATGTAACAAACAGACATCAAAATTACTTTTCGATGTCAAGGAATTCAACTCGCTTTCCAACTTTAAAACACAAAATGACACATTAAAAATGGAGTTCAACCTTGACAATGCCATTAAAAATGGAATTTCATTGCCCAACCAAGAAAAAGAATTCTTTGAAATAAGTTTTAAGATTAAAAACAACGGTAAAAAACCAAAACCATTTTTTTATAAAATTATCTATCAAAATGAATCTTACAAATTCTCTGAATTAAATTCTGACGGTAGTTATAATAAAAACGCTGACAACAATTTTTACGGAAGCTGGTTAAATGGCGACAATGGCTTTCATGTTACTAAACCTATTCCGTCAAATGGAAATTTTTATGAAATAAAAGACTCTATTAGAATCGTAGGTAATCCCAGAAATGAACAAAGATACTTTGGAGGAAAACCACAAAATGATTTTATTTCCGATGAAGAAATTAAAATATTGACCGATAAGATTTCTAATACTCCAAAATGGTTTGTCAAAGTCAAGACAAAGGCAAAGAAAAACAACCTTGAAGTTTCCGAGCAACTAAAAAAAGATGCAAAGTGGGTTATTGCTTCTGAAAGAAGTAAAGGAGATGAAAATAATAGATGGAAAAGAAATCCAAGAGTTGGAAATTATAGTTTTTTACTTGTAATTGGTTTTGAAAACGAAATAAATACCATACCAGTACATTACAGGGATATAACTGTAAAAGATTCTGTTTCTGACTCATATAAAAATCCCTATGCCTATTATCTTGATTCGAAAAAAAAGGACAACCTCCCTAACCTTAAGGTTATAAAATCTAATCAGGTTCTCAAAGCCACAATGAAGTTAGATTTAAGCAATGGTGTTTACGCTAATCCAACTAAATTTGAAGAATCAGCAGACTACAATGACACAAACTCACTAACTGGTTTTAGTGATAAATTATTTTATGAAGCTCACGTTGAGCAATTTATTCATCACATCAACAAAAACTTTTCCCTTAATAATGTTCCATTGGCTTACGACGTTGTTGGGAAAAATTATACTCAAAAACAATACAAAGAAAACAGTTTAAAATTCAAAGAATCTGAATTAAAAAAGCAATATGTTGACGTTACAAATTCTCCTGGAAGAACCGTTGGATATGATTCAGATAAAAATGCAATTTCAATAATGAATCCTGGATTCGAGACTGATTCTGTTTTAAAAAAGGAAAACGTTGGAATAAAGAGCAGACACGGTTTAACTTATGGAAAGTTCCGAGCGAAAATTCAGTTCCCTAAAATGATAAGCGAAGATTATGTTTGGAATGGTTTAACGTGTGCATTTTGGCTGATTTATCAACAAGGTAAATGGAACAGCCGAGACATTTGTAAATCAGGTTATATTCCAAAAGCTAAACATTTAGTTGAAAGAAAATCTACTCTGGAATATTCTGAAATAGATATCGAAATTGTCAAAACCTCTAAGTATTGGACTCAAAGTTCCTACGGTGGAATTAAAAACTACCCAAAAGATGATGGTTTAAATGATAGCGTAATGGTTACTTGTTCGAACTGGGATTTAGCATGCAGCGACCCCTTGGACTTTAATAAAGGAGTTCGACCGAAAATTTATGGAAAAGACACTTTCTATTTACATCGATGGGATCAATATTACAAAGCTTTAACATCAAAGTTTGAATACCCTCAAGAGTTAACACTTGGAGAACCTTTTTATTATGAAATTGAGTGGAGGCCAACAGAGATTATTTGGAGATTGGGTCCTACAAAAGAAAACATGAGAATAATTGGTTACATGAATAATAGAAATACGAAAATACCAGACAACCAAATGGTTATGGTTGTAACTCAGGAATTCCACGACGTTAGTTGGTGGCCAACTGCCCCATTTGACCAAAACAAAGTGCCTTTTCCTTTAAAAGATATTTCTGGTTATATCTATGAAATGGAAGTAGAATAAAACTTTAATTAATTGAATTATAATAAATATAACATATTAATATTCGTCTCTTTAGTTTTAATCTCTGGTTTTAGCTGCACTCAGGTTGCACAAAATAAATCGGATAAATCCGAAAAAAATACTAAACTAACGCGAGGAGATGGATCTTTTAGTTTAGATAGTCTTGTTAAATATGGATTACATTTATCCCTCCCCGACTCGTCTTTCGAAAGAATAAAGGAAAAAAGGAATGAAGCTCTTGTTAAAGAGATTCTTTTCAAATCCAAATCAGATTATGTTGATGGAAAACTCTATTGCAACGATAAGGAAATTAAAGTTAAAGCAAGATTGAAAGGAGATAATATTGATCATCTCAAAGGTAGTTTTTGGTCTTTTAGAATTAAGTGTAATGAAAAGAAAAAATATATAATAGGGCATAATAAAATTTCAATTCAAGGAGTTGAAACAAGAGCTTTTCTTAAAGAATGGGTCTTCCATAAGTTATTGGAACGGGAAGATGTGATTGGTTTACAATATGACTTTCTAAACTTTTGTGTAAACGACACCTTATGTGGAACGTATGCAATTGAAAGTCATTTTGATAACTACTTGCTGCAACTAAGTAAAAGACCAAATGGCCCTATTTTTAAAATTGATGAATCGGGCTTTTGGGAACAAACTTACGAGAAGACTCTAAAAAATCAGGATAGTATTTTAAGAAATTCGAAAATTCTTATTTGTAATAAAAAGTGGTCAAAAGAAAATCAGGAAATAACAACAAAGGCTGTTAATCTTTTAACGGATTACCTGAATGGTAGAAAAGATGCAAAAGAAGTTTTCAACCTACCTGTTTGGGCACGATTTATTGCCGTAAGTGAACTAATGGGTAGTCCTCATAATTTAAGATGGCATAACCTAAGATTTTATTTCAATCCTGAAAGCCAAAAAATGGAACCTATTGGTTTTGATAATGGAACATGGTTGGAATCAAAAAATGTTTACTTCTTAAATAATCCAGAAACTTTTTATAAAAACATGCTTTCTGACACTAATTTTAAGACACTGCTTATAAAAGACGCAAAGAGATTGGCAGAAAGTTCTTATATGGAAGCTTTTTTTGACGAATATTGGGTAGAAATAAAAAACTATCAAGCATTGATTAGGAAAAACTATCCAAAATATACTTTTTGGAAAGAACATTTTCAAAAATCACAAAAAAGAATGAGGGTCGAATTAGACCCTTTAAAACCATAATCATAGTATTAAAATGGTTGAAGTTTTCGTCACCAAATAGAGCTCAATAATTACTAAAACTACCTCAAAACCTTAATTTAAATGACGTTTCTGTTTGTTAAGTTTCAATTGCTTCACTCACATCGAGTTTTACATTTAAAAAGCCCGCTAAACTTTTAGCAAACAAAAAGGCAAACTTTTTAGTTTGAAATCCAGGTTTGTTCCAATGAATCCTCTCAAATGCGACTAAATAGTTGGATCCTACTCGCAACAAAACTTTATACGAATAACATCTCCCAGAATTAACAACATTGTTTCTAAAAGGTGATTTCTCTTTATACTCTAATTCAGATTTGAAAATAATACTTTTAATTTTCTCTTTTTTAATCGTATTATCAGTGTTAAGACTGTTTCCAGCTAAATCAATTGGATAAAAAACTTGTGCAGCCTTTCTATCAAATAAAAACAGATTTGATTTTTCCTTAGCATTTATAACTATTACTCGTCCCAAAAAAAACGTTCCTGAGGTACCTAATCCAAAAACAAACATCCAAATCCAACTAAGATCATTTATTAACATATATCCTCCGAATATTGCAATTGAAATTACAAGTAAGAAAAGTAGAACTACCCCTATTTTCCCTTTGGAAACTTTGAAAGTTATTTGATTCTCATTCAATGAAAACTCTTTTAATCCTAATTTACAGGCATTTCTAATTATGTAAGTTTTCTCTTCTAGAGTCAGGTTCTCCCTATCTTTCCAGTCACTTCGAATTCTATATGTCTTAAATGGTTTTACTTTTCTATGCGGACCTAACCAAATCAGGGGTAGAAAAAATATGATGCCTACAATTATTATTTTCCAAATAACAAATCCTATTCCCAATGCTAGTAACATTCCACTAAAGAAAGAGCTAAGCTTAAATAATAACACATAATCAATTTTTGAAAATGCAAAAACGTATTTAATCTCCGGATGCGATTGATTAACATCTTTGTCTTTATATTTAACGGGATAATGATATACGACATAACCCCATACAAACAGTTCGAATATTATTAAGAAGTCTATTCCTAAATCATAAACCCTTTCCAACACTGCTGATACCAACAATAAAAGAAGGACAACTATTAAATGAGATATCCTAACGGGCCTTATCATGTATACCAAGAAGAATACTTAACATAATTATTCGCAATCCGATTAATCTCTCCTTCTACTAATTTTTGATCTGTATCTTTGATTTTCTTAGCAGGAACACCTGCATATACAGAACCAGGCTCTACGATTGTTCTTGCTGATAGAACTGCTCCAGCAGCAATAATAGAATTCTCTCCAATTACACAATCGTCCATAATGATTGCTCCCATTCCAACCAAAACATTATCTTTTATTGTACATCCATGTACCATAGCCTGGTGGCCTATTGAAACATTATTTCCGATGTTGGTGGGTGATTTTTCATAGGTTCCATGTATTACAGCTCCATCCTGAACATTAACCTTATCACCCATTTTAATATAGTTCACATCACCGCGCACCACGGAGTTAAACCAAAAACTGCATTGTTTTCCGCAAATTACTTCTCCGACAATTGTTGCATTTTCCGCTAAGTAAGAATCTGACCCTATTATAGGAATAAATCCTCTGACTTCTTTTATTAATGCCATTACTTTTTAACCGATTTTAAAACGCTTATCAATTTACCTTTTCTCATAAAACGAAAAAAATACATCCCGGGACGTAAACTTTCCAATTCTAACTTAACCGTATTTACCTCAGAATTTTCAACTTTTGCAACAACTCTTCCCCGCATATCAAAAACTTCAAGAATAACATCTTCGAAATCGTTTCCCAAATTTACCCATACAGATTCCGTGAACAAATTAGGCATAATTGTATATACCTCTACTGTTGGAGCTATTTCAATAACCTCTTTAATGTTTTGAGGAATACTACAAGGCCAAGATGTGTCAGAAACAGTTGAGACACTAACAGAATGATAGTCGAATAAAGTATCTGACCCAAATACATTTCCCGCTCTAAAGGTAATTATATGGTTCCCTTCAGAATTGTCTTGACCAAAATAATTCACCTCTAAAGTATCGAATGCTTTTGTTCCATTTGAAGAACTATAATTTGTTAATCGAAAATGTGGATTGTAATCAAGTCCTGTAAAAACCTCCAAAAACACAGAATCAGCATCTGGATTTTCATATTCGACAGTTAAGTCAATTACCTCGGGACCGTTGAAACGATAGTGATTATTCTGTAAGGGACCTAAAACCTGAGAAAAATCGCCCTTCGTTTCAGTATCTGGATCAAAAAAAACACTGAATTCTGAAACAGAGAGTCCGATCAGTTGACCTTCTCTATATTCTTCAATTTCATACGCAAAAACATACCTTTGCTGTCGTTGAATAGATGGCGTGTTTTCCCACGAAAATAATCCTGTTATGGAATCAATGGAAACATCATCTGGGAAAAAATAACCTGGAACAGGATATGCATTTATATTTTTAGGTTTTATCAACTTGAACACTAAACTGTCTCCATCTAAATCATAATGAGTTAAAGTCAAATTAAAATCTTCTCCTGGATGAACGTCTCTATAAGGCTCCGTTAAAAAAAGAGGGGAATTATTTTTACAAAAAACCGCCGAATCCTGAATTGGAATAATTGCATCAATATATAGTAATGTCTCTCCAGATTTGCCAGGCTCAATATTTTTAACCCCCTTCTGTCTGTCGTCGTCAACAAAAACCAATTGATAATTGCCAGTATCGGAATATTCATGAATTGCTTCATAAATGTTTTTTTTCATTGTCGGATTAATCGTCTCTCCATTACCAACATTATTTACTCTATGTATGAATTCCTTGGTGCCATCTCCCCAAATTATCTGAACAGAATCTTTATCAGAGCTGAACTCATGTTTGTCGGTATAGGTCACCATCGTCACCTTATATGTAAAGCCTGAAAGATGTTCGTAGATAATATACCCACCAAAATAATGGTCGGCTTTAAGTGAAAAGACTAAACTCATGAAAAAAAGTACTAATATTCGCACTGTTTTTAAACGTCTTATAACATACAATAGTATCACAAAACAAAAATAGCTTTTAATTGGTTAATCGTATAATTCAATCTTTATGAGTAAACAGAAACGAAATTTTACATAAATTGAAATGAGAGAGTTATCTCTTCAAAAAAATTAATGTTTTGGAACACATATCGTAATTTTAAGTAAATCAAAAAAAGAAATTGAGAAATGAAAAAAATCTACCATTTAGGAACATGTTCAACCAACATTAGAATTTTAAAGGAATTAAACTTAGAGAATGTCGATTTACAAGATATAAAAGTAGAACCTATGTCAAAAAAGCAAGTTGAGGAAATGGCAAATCTTGCAGGTTCATATGAAGCTTTATTCTCCCGAAAAGCAATGAAGTACCGAGGAATGGGGTTAAATGAATTGGAATTATCAGAATCCGATTACAAAAAACACATCATTGAAGAATATACTTTTTTAAAACGTCCTGTTGCCATCATTGATGGTGAAATTTTTATCGGTAATTCCAAAAAAAATGTTGAAGCTTTAAAAGCTAAACTGAGTAATGCTTGTGAATAATATGCAACAAAAATGTTGATTAAAAATTAAATGAAGAAAACCATTCCTGCACATATTGCCCTTTTTGTATTAAACCTACTTTACGCGATAAGTTATTTCGTTATCAAATCAGTAACTCCCGATTTTTTGGGTGCAAACGGTTTTGTTTTAGTTAGAGCAAGTGGAGCATTGGTTTTATTCTGGTTTTTCGGAATTTTTATGACTAAAGAAAAAATCGATAAATCAGACTATATAAAATTTGGAATAGCCGCACTGTTTGGAGTTGTATTTAACCAACTTTCTTTTTTCAATGGGATGCCCTTTACTTCTCCTAATTATTCGGCCATAATTATGACCTCAACACCCATCATTGTATTGATTATTTCCGCTATTTACCTGAAAGAAGAAATAACCAGAAATAAAGTTCTTGGAATGTTTCTGGGGGGGGTGGGTGCTGTGACCATAATTTTACAAAACAAAATAACTCAGGATGCTCCCAATCCAATATTAGGAAACCTATTAATCTTTAGTAATGCTGCTAATTTTGGATTTTACATTGTTTATTGTAAACCATTAATGGAAAAATACAATCCATTAACCGTTCTAAAATGGGTATTTCTTTTCGGTTCAATAATTTTATTTCCTATCGGAATAACCGATATTCAAGAGGCTTCATGGAGTTTTCCAACTGAAATTTGGATTGGAATAATTTATGTTATTGTAGGAATTACATTTTTAACTTTCCTTTTAAACATGTATGCAATTAAGAGAGTTTCTCCCAATATTGCAACTACCTATATATTTCTACAACCTTTCTTAAGTGCTATACTTAGCTTTATTATCAAAGGAACATTAATGGATATCTGGAGCATTACAGCATCGGCTCTTATTTTCATTGGGGTGTATTTTGTTAGTTTCAAAAAAGATAAAGACAATAAAACCCCTCAGGATATCCTCGACAAAACAGACTAGTTGAGCTTTTCTTTTAAAAGCCTTATTTTAGCACCCATGGTACATTCAATGACTGGTTTTGGAAAAGCTCGAGTGAGTATTCCTGGTAAAAATATTTCAATAGAAATTAAATCTCTCAACTCAAAACAACAGGATTTTTCCGTAAGAATGCCTGGTAATTTTAAGAGCAAAGAAATGGAAATTCGTAAAATGTTGCAATCTTCACTATTCCGAGGAAAAGTGGAATGCAATATAAATGTCGAATTAACAGGAGAATCTTCTAATTATACAGTGAACACCGAATTAGTCAAATCCTATTTTGAGCAAATGAAACCTTTATTATCGTCCTCAGAAATGACACCTGAGGTGCTCTCAACAATAATGAGAATGCCTGATGTAATGAATTCCGATAAAGATGAAGTAGAACCTCAGGAATGGGATAGTTTAAAAAAAGGTATTTCAGAAGCTTTAAATAATATAGTTGATTTTCGAAACACAGAAGGAAAAAGCTTAGAAAATGACCTAATTAAAAGAATGATGTCCATCGAAAAGGGATTAGAAACCGTAAAAGAATGTGATGTTGTTCGTGTTGAAAAAATGAAAGAGCGTTTAAATTCCGCTATTTCAGAAATAAAAGAAGATTTAATCGACAAAAATAGATTTGAGCAAGAAGTTATTTACTATTTGGAAAAATTAGACATTAATGAGGAAAAAGTAAGGTTGGCCCAACACTGTAAATATTTTCGAGAAACCTTATCAAACGCAGGAGAAAAAGGTAAAAAACTTGGATTTATTGCTCAGGAAATGGGAAGAGAAATCAATACGATTGGAAGTAAAGCCAATGACGCTGAAATTCAAAAGACTGTTGTTTTAATGAAAGACAGTTTAGAAAAAATAAAAGAACAAATTCTTAACATTTTATAAAAATGGAGGGTAAATTAATCATATTTTCAGCTCCTTCTGGTGCAGGAAAAACAACAATAGTTCATCACCTACTAAGCAAAAAATTTGGTCTCCAGTTTTCCATCTCAGCTACAACTCGTTCAAAAAGAAATGGAGAAATTGATGGAAAAGATTACTATTATTTAAGCATCTCTGATTTTAAAAAGAAAATTGGCGAAAAGGCTTTTGTTGAATGGGAGGAGGTATACACCGATAATTTTTACGGAACCTTAAAAAGTGAAATTGAAAGAATTTGGAGCGAAGGAAATCATGTTATTTTTGATGTTGATGTTGATGGCGGATTAAATTTAAAACATGCCTTCGGAGAAAAAGCACTTGCAATTTTTGTAATGCCCCCCTCTCTTAATCATTTAAGAGAAAGGCTGGAGGGAAGAGAAACCGAAACGCCGGAATCAATTGAAAGAAGAATGAAAAAGGCACCGGCTGAAATTGAAAAATCTGTTGATTTTGATAAACTTATTTTAAACGACTCTCTAACGGAAGCTTTCAAAAAAGCGGAGAAAATGGTAAGAGGATTTTTAAAAGAAAAATCGAAAAAAAATTGAGTAGAAAAAAAGAAATCGGTTTGTTTTTCGGATCATTTAATCCAATTCATATTGGACACTTAATCCTTGCGAATTATATTATAGAACATACTTCAATGAACGAATTATGGTTCATAGTTTCTCCTCAAAATCCTTTTAAAAAAAATCAATCGCTGCTCCCTGAAATCCATAGATTTGCAATGGTTAACCGGTCAATCGAGGATGATTTTAGATTTAGAGCGTCTAATATTGAATTTAGCCTTCCAAAACCTTCGTATACATCGGACACCTTGGCGCATTTAACTGAAAAATACCCTGATTATAAATTCTCTTTAATTATGGGAGAGGACAACCTAACAAATCTGCACAAATGGAAAAATGCAGATTTTTTGGTAACTAACTATGATGTTTATGTTTACCCAAGACCTAATGCAAAGCCCGGGAAATATCACACAGCACCTCGGATTCATATTTTAAATGCACCTTTAATTGAAATTAGCGCCAGCTTCATTCGAAATGCTATTAAGGAAAAAAAAGATGTCTCTTGGTTCTTACCTCCAAATGGATGGAAATACATTGATGAAATGGGATTTTATAAAAAATAAACTATGCAAGTTTTTATTACGGGTGTTAGCTCAGGAATTGGATGGGGGTTATCAAAGCATTACTTATCCAAAGGGTATGAAGTTTATGGTTTGAGCAGGAGAGTTCCTGAGGATCTAATTCAAAACAACAACTTCAAGCATATCATATGTGATTTAAACAATTTTGAATCAATTCCCGGATTACTTAAGTCGCTTTTATCAAGCGTATCCAAAATTGATTTAGCTATACTCAATGCTGGAATTCTTGGTCCCATTGCAAATATGAAAGACCAATCGCTGAATGATTTAACAAAAGTAATGAATATCAATGTATGGGCCAACAAACCTATTATTGATGCACTATTGGAAACCGTACCGGACACAAAAAAAGTAGTGGCTATATCCTCCGGGGCAGCAATAAATGGTAACAAAGGTTGGGGAGGATATTCTATCTCTAAAGCAGCTCTTAATATGCTTATAAAACTGTATGCCTCAGAAAATGAAAATACTACTTTTTATTCCTTTGCGCCAGGACTGATTGATACGCCAATGCAAGATTATTTGTGCGGCGATGAACTAAACGTTAGGGAATTCCCCTCAGCTCAAAAATTAAAGGATGCGCGATATACTTCTAATATGCCAACTGCTGAAAATGCAGGTAAAATTTTAGCAAAAGGTATTAATGAACTGGATAAACTCCAAACCGGCAGTTTTGCTGATATCAGAAAAATGTAATCGATATTATTAATTGAATAGAATTATCCGGTAACATTAAAATCCATATTCCGTTACATCCTTTACAATTTATAATTTTCAAAAATGAAATCTGCAGTATTATTATGCTTAATAGGTTCGATTTTTTTGTGTTTCTCTTGCAAAAAAGATGAAGAAAATAAAAATGATAATGTTGACTGCTCAAATGAAAACAATAATGTATCGAAAACCTTCGACTGTAATGTTCAATTAGAGTTAGAAAATGTTTTTTCAGAAGCTGTTTCTAATGAAAAACGAATATTTACTGTAAATAATATCCCTTCACACGCAGTTGGCGAATTCCCCAACAATGCAAACCCTCATTTTATATTAGCTCAAGATGAAACTATAGAAATAGACTTAAACCCTCAAAAGGTTGGATTTTTAACTCCTTTACAAACTTCAAATGGCCCAGCGTATTCATTTGGGATTTGCCTAAACGGAGTAGAAATGGATCCAGTCGCTGCGGAGCCCTGGGGTAAAAAGACATCCAATGAAAACTACGATTGGAATTTAGAAGCTACTGCAAATAGTCTTGGACTGGATTGCAGCAATGCCCATGTTCAACCAAACGGGTCATATCACTATCATGGAACACCTGTTAAATATATTGAAAAGTTAAATCCATCTGGAAATGCAATGGTTTTGATGGGTTGGGCAGCCGATGGTTTTCCTGTTTATTATTCATACGGTTACTCCAACGCTAATGACAATACAAGCGAAATTAAAGCACTTTCATCAAGCTATAGATTAAAATCAGGAAACAGACCCGGAGATGGTGTTTCAGCCCCATGTGGTGAATACAACGGAAAATATGTGCAAGACTATGAATATTTAGAAGGACAAGGTGATTTAGATGAAGCGAATGGAAGAACCGGAGTTACACCAGAGTTTCCAAATGGAACATATTATTATGTTATTACCGATGAATTCCCTGGTATTCCACGCTATTTCGTTGGAATTCCTTCAAATGATTTTAAATTAGGACCTAACTAAAAAAAAGCCCCTTCATAATTGAAGAGGCTTTCTGTTGTTATTTTTTGTCAGTTATGCATTTACTACCAATGAAGCTAAAGCTTCATTTAAGGTAGCACTTGGCTTCATTGCTGCAGCAGCTAGTGCTTCATCAGCGAAGTAGTAACCATCAATATCACAAGCAGAACCTTGAACAGCATTCAACTCTTCAACAATCTTTGCTTCATTTAAAGCTAATTTCTCAGCTAAAGGAGCGAAAGCAGCGGCTAAATCTGCATC
>TARA_B100000674_G_scaffold621_3_pt1 | contig 59891 bp, 57 predicted proteins | sample TARA_B100000674 | Tara Oceans TARA_B100000674 (sample SAMEA2622759) | marine metagenome | biome: marine biome (ENVO:00000447); feature: surface water layer (ENVO:00002042); material: "saline water (ENVO:00002010), including plankton (ENVO:xxxxxxxx)" | depth 5 m | reverse complement strand
CGCCCAGTGACATCGATTTGCTGCACAACATGTCTGCCCTCGCGGATTGCAGCGAAATTCTCGGCTGGCTGGAAAACTTCGAACAACTGCCGCAACGCACCTTTATTATCCTCGGCGAACCGGAAGCCACCTCGTCGCTGCGTTTGAAGATCGAAGACCGGAGCATCTGCAGTCGGTGAAACAGCGAAGAGACAATGTTCGTTATTACGATACATTTAAGTGATACACTCCTGTCAGCCAATTAGAAACGAGGACCAAGGTCATGGGTGGCTATGCCTTCGCCGTCGATATCGGTGGCACCTTTACCGACATCGTTCTGCGGCACAATGACGGGCGCACCTGGGTCGACAAGACGCTGACGACCTATGGGGATCTGCTCGACGGGTTTTTCATCGCCGTGGAGGCGGCGATGGAAAAAGCGGGCGCGACCCCAGCGGATGTCGACGACGTCATCGTGCATGCCACCACCGTGGTGACCAATGCTGTGCTTACCCGGTCAGGCCAGCCGACGGCGCTGTTCGTGACCGAAGGCTTCAAGGACGTGCTCTTTATCCGAGATGAACATCGCTACGATATGTTCGATCCGCAGATCGAATTTGCCGATCCCATCGTGCCGCGTGACTTGACCTGGGGCGTCGCCGAACGGACGCTGGCTAACGGCACCGTGTCGATGAACATTGATGAGGTCCAGATCAGACAGTTCTCCGCCGAGATGAGAGAAAAAGGCGCCGAGGCGGTTGGCATCTGCCTGCTGAACGCATATGTAAATGGTACCAACGAACAGCGCGTCCGCGACATTCTGCTGCAAGAATGGCCGGAGCTATACGTGTCGATCTCGTCCGAGGTAGCGCCGCAGATCCGCGAATATCCTCGCGCGGCAACGACGGCACTTAACGCCTACACACGGCCTATAACGGAGCCATACCTGACCCGTCTATCTAAGGAGCTAGAAACGCGGGGCTTTGCAAGCCGCCCCTTGATCATGATGTCGAACGGCGGCGTGCTGGGCACCGAAACCGCCAGCCGGTTTCCGGTCCGCATGATGGAATCGGGTCCTGCGGCCGGCGCGTTGGTCGCCAGTTACTATGCCGAACGCCTTGGCCTCGACCGGCTGATGTCTTTCGACATGGGCGGCACAACCGCCAAGGCCTGCTTGATCGAAGACCGCAAACCGCTGGTCACTGGCCTGTTCGAGGTCGACCGCATGTACCGGTTCAAATCGGGCAGCGGAATGCCAGTCATCATCCCCGCCATCGACATGATCGAAATCGGCGCCGGCGGCGGCTCGCTTGCCAGCGTCGATTCCCTCGGCCTGCTAAAGGTCGGCCCGCGTAGCGCCGGATCGGAACCGGGCCCCGCATGCTACGGCCGCGGTGGCGAAAACCCCGCGGTGACCGATGCCGATGTGGTTATCGGTATCCTGGATGCCGACAACTTCCTCGGCGGCGAAATGCAGCTGGACAAGGTGGCGGCCGAAGGGGCCATAAAGCCGCTAGCCGACCGGCTGAAGACATCCGTGCCGCAGACCGCGCGCGGCATCTTCCAGGTGGTCAACGAATCCATGGCGGCCGCCGCCCGCGCGCATGCCACCGACCGCGGCATCGACTACCGCGGCATGCCGGTACTTGCCTTTGGCGGCGCCGGGCCGGTGCACGCCTGCCACGTTGCGGAGCTGCTAGAGTCAACTACCGTGATCTACCCACCGCTTGCCAGCGTGTTATCGGCATTCGGCACCCTCGTCACGCCGGTCCGGTTCGACCTTGCCCGCGGTTCGGCCGGCGGGATCGACTGGGAAACCGCCGGCAAGACCTACGCCGACATGATCGCGGAAGCCGGCATCGCGCTAGAAGCCGCGGGCGCGCCCGCAGATGTTATCCGCTTCGTTTACGGCGCGGACATGCGCTACGCCGGACAGCAGAACGAGGTCACGGTGGAATTTGCCACCGACCCGTCGACCGGCCGCGACGTCGATGCCATGCGCGAAGCTTTCGAGACCGCCTATGAAGCGCAGTACGGCCTGCGCCTGCCCGACATGCCGATCGAGGTTGTCGCCTGGCGCATCAGCGCCCATGGCCCGGCGGTCGAACGCCACGGTACCCCCGAACTGTCCGACGCCGCGACCGCGCCCAAGGGCCACCGCGACGTGCTGATCGGCGACGCGCCGGAGTCGGTCGCCGTATACGATCGCCCAGCGCTGGCGGCAGGACAGCAGATCCCAGGACCAGTTATCATCGAAGAACGCGAAACGACTATCTTCATCCTGCCGGGTTGGGATGCCAGCGTTGCCGACAATGGATGTATCACCGCGGAACGCCGGGAGTAGAAGGATGGCTATGGACGGGATCGAACTAGAAATTCTGTGGAGCAACCTAGTCAGCGCGGCCAGCGAACAGGCTCGCGCGCTGCAACGGATCGCCTTCAGTCCCGTGGTGCGTGAAGCAGGCGACCTTGCCTGCGCTCTGCTCGATCGAAAAGGCCGCATGATCGCTCAGGCAGTGACGGGCACTCCGGGACACATCAACACGCTTGCCGCGGCCGGCGAGCACTTCGTCGAAAAATTCCCGCCGGAGAGCCTGGTCGAGGGCGACATCCTGATTACCAACGATCCGTGGCTATCGGCCGGTCATTTCTTCGATATCTCAGTGGTTACGCCGGTTTTCCGCAACGGCAAAGTGATCGCGTTCTTCGGATCAACGATCCATCACACCGATATCGGTGGCTACGGCGTTGGCGCGGGTGCGCGCGACGTACATGAAGAAGGCCTATGGATACCGCGCGCCAAGCTTTACGAGGCGGGAGAGCCGAACGAGCTGCTGTTCGACATGGTGCGCCACAACGTGCGCACACCAGACGAGGTGCTAGGCGACCTGGCGGCGCAGGTGTCGTCGGGCCGGGTCGGCTCGGAGAGGATGCAACTTCTGTGCGACCGCCACGGCCTGGACGACATCGACGAGCTGTCGGAAGAAATAATCGCCCGGTCGGAGGCCGCGACGCGGGACTCTATCCGTAAGCTGAAAGGCGGAACGTATCACGGCGAAAGCCGGTTCGACATTCCCGGCGGTCAAGAAATCCTGCTGAAATGCGCGCTGACCATCGACGTCGATGAAGGCTCGGTGCATGTCGATTTTGCGGGCTCGTCCGGATCCAGCCCGCACGGCGTCAACGTGGTACTGAACTATACCCACGCCTATTCCACTTTCGCCCTGCGCTCTACGCTCGATCCCGACCTGCCGAACAATTTCGGCAGCCTGAAGCCAATCACCGTCAGCGCGCCGGAAGGCTGCATCGTAAATGCCAAGTACCCCTCGCCAGTGGCTGCGCGCCACGTTGTGGGCATGTACGTACCGATGCCGATCTTGAAAGCGCTGTACCAGGTCGCGCCCAAACAGGTGCTGGCCGAAGGCGCCGGCGCTGTGTGGACATTCCAGGTACAGGGCAAGGATGAACAGGGTGAACCGTTCACCAGCGCGATGTTCAACTATTCCGGCGGTATGGGAGCCCGGCGTGAAAAACCTGGCCTCGGCGCCACCTGTTATCCGACCGGCGTTGCCGCCGTACCGGTGGAGGTGCTGGAAGCCGCCATGCCGATCGAGTTCACCCAGAAAGAGCTAATTGACGGTTCCGGCGGGGACGGTGCTGCCAGGGGTGGGGACGGACAGGTCATCGCCTTCCACCTTCGCACCGAGGACGACTGGCTGCTCAACGCCGTCCCCAGTCGTCTGAAGGTCGGCGCCGAGGGCTTTGAGGGCGGCGAGGACGGCCAGGCCGGCCGCTTCATGATCAATGGCAAAGACGCCGCCCAGGCCAACAAGATGGTCATGCAGCCCGGGGACAAAGTGGTGCTGGAAACCCCCGGCGGCGGCGGTTACGGTAAGCTGAAGTAGCCAGGATGCGCACACTAAGAGGCTAGAATGAAGCTGTTCTTTTGGATCGCTCTGAATTGGCTCGATGAAAGGACACGCAACAACCCATCGTTTCTGAAGCGGGTACTGCCTCTCATTGGCGCTCGTTGGATTCTGCCATCACATAAGGTGGCTCCAGTGGTTCACCTCACAACAAGGGAGACATCTACATGGTTGAAGTTACAAGCTTCGTAAACTGGGACGCACTGGAAAAGGAATTTGTGCGCGACGGTGTTGAGCGCGTCGGCTTTCGCGGCGACGACACGCTGCTGGTCATGAACTGGTTACAGCCCGGCATGACGCCCGGCCCACACAGCCATCCATTCGAGCAGATCGCTGTCATAGTGCAGGGCACGGCGCGGTTCCACATCGGCGACAAAACCTACGATGCCGGTCCCGGCTCAATGATCCGCATTCCGCCCGACGTCGAACACTGGGCCGAGGTGATCGGCGACGAACCGGTGATGAACCTCGACGTGTTCAACCCGATCCGCGAAGATTACATGCATCTGGTCGAGCACCAAAATGGGAATTTTGAAGAGGGTTAAACCGCTACCCTGCATCGTCATTCCCGCGAAAGCGGGAAGCTCTTCACCCTGGCAAAAGGTACCACCTGTGCGACGATTACATTATTTGTTCGGACGGTCACGCCGGCGCAAGCCGCAATCTCCCTGCCTTCCCCCCTGTTTGTCAGCCTCTGGCTTACCCCCGGAGGCCAAATTCTGGCTGGACGATCACCCCGTCTCCGCCGACTAGTGGGTGCGTGCCAAAACCCAGCACAACGCCGTCGCCTGTATCCCGGACCGGCTCGGCGAAGACGACATCGCGGCCATGCAGGAACACGGCGGCAGGTTGCGCGAAGCGGGCGGAGTACTTGGAAACGGTGCCACACTAACATCCACAACTGTCATTCCTGCGCGGGCAGGCTTCTTCGGTCGTTATGCATAGATTCCCGCCTTATCGAGGATGACATCAATGTAAAGCTCTGGGCAGTATCGCCTTCAGCCAATACACGGCCCGGCACTGAGTAAACCGCCTGGTTGCCATCCGCGACCGGCTGCGCAAATATTGTCGTCTTCTTTTTGCCGACGACGGGAGGAACCGCCATGGAACGCGTACAACACAATATCCCCTCCGAGCTTCGGAACGTGTCAGCAGAGGAACTCGCACAGCTCCGGGTCGTCCATTTTGATAAACTGGAACCCGACTGGGACGCTTTCGCCGATTCCCAGGTGGAGGGGCGCCGCCGCGGCCAGTTCCGTCTGATCGGGACCGGCGGATCCGGTAAACCCGACCCTAACGCGCTGCCCGCCGGCGGGTTCACTCTGTCGATCATGATCCTGCCACCGGGACAGGGTGGATCGGCCCACACGCATGAGGTCGAGGAAGCGTTTTTCGTGCTGGAGGGCGAACTGACGGTCTTTTTCGACGACGAGGTCGGCAAACGGGCCTCCACCAAGCTCAGGAAATACGATGCCGTATCCTGCCCCGCGGGAATACCGCACGGCTTCATCAATGAAGGTACAGAAGACGTGCTGATGCAGACCATGATAGGCACCGGCAAGCCCGGGCCCGTCGGGTTTATCGACCACAATATCTATGAAGAAGAGATTGCTCGCCTGGCATCGCGCGCGAGCGAAAATGCGGGATAACGGGCACCTACGACCGACAAGATCGAGCTTTAACATCACGGATCGTCCGTCTGCGCCGCCAAGGTGCGCTATACCTTTCCCCTGCACCCATCGGGAAGAGGGGACGCTTTTCTTGACCCTGAGCCAGACCCGAAATCCCGTCTCTAAAGACGAGGATCGGCCTACCGCACTACGGGCGCGGGCTGAATACGTTTCAGGCGGGGTGCGCTGCCATCGGCTTCAAAGCGCTGGATTTTAGCGTTTTTCATCAGGTCCCTTACAAGATCGGCCGCGATTGCCTGCGACAGTTCTTGTCGGATCTTGTCGCGGCTTTCCTCGAACGTCGGCGGCTTGGATTGGCGTTTGTCTTCCACCTTGATGACATGCCATCCAAAGGGAGATTTTACCGGAGCCTTGGTGTATTCGCCTCTATCCAGAGCGAAGGCGGCTTTTTCGAACGGTGGAACCATCTGGCCGCGCCCGAAATAATCCAGATCGCCGCCCCGGGATTTCGACGGGCCAATCGACTTGTCCGCCGCCAGTTTCGCGAAATCTGCGCCGCCATCCAATTGCTTGACCAGTGCTTTCGCTTCGCCCTCGGTTTTCACCAAGATATGCCGGGCACGGACTTCCTCCTTCGACGGGAAATCGGCAACCGATTTTTCGTATTTAGCTCTCATGGCCTTATCGGTAACCCTGGCAGTAATTATCTTGTCGAGCAGCGCTTCTTCAAGCAGCCGTTCTCGGATAAGAGCCAAGCGTTTCAGATACCCTTCCGATACATGAAGTTTCTCGGACCGGGCCTTGCCGGCCATCAGCTTGGAGCGAACCAACTGATTGACCAGAGGTGTAAACAGCTGATCCATTGGCAGGTTACGATACTGATCCGGCAGCTGTCCTCGCGCGGTATCGAGGTCAGATCTAAAGATTTTATCGCCATTGACGATGGCAACGACGGGGTCGTTACCGGGGGCTTTTTCCATTACCTTGTCTTGAGCGCCGGCCGGCAAACCGACCGCGATCGAGACGGTAACCGCCGCCGCAAGTGTCCCGAATTTCATATTCTTTATCCTTATTTCCAGCGCCGCCAGCGCATCAGTTGTTGCTACCATCGTATTCGGTATTAGCACCGAACCGCAGTAATATTGTGTAAATAGCGAGTTTGTTGCGGGATTCCAGCGGATTTGCCGGGACGGCACCTTGCCGCTGCCCCCTCAGGCCATCCGCGAGATGGTCCCAATGCGTGGCCGGGAGGGTCGTGCGTCGTTGTGAATCCGCGTGGCCGGAATATGCTTTGTACGCCGTTTACGTTGACTTGACAGCCTTTGGTGCATATCTGTGCGGCAAATTCCTGTTTATGGTAGTGTCCAGCCGCTTTGCCCCCGGAAATTCAGGCGGGCGGCCCAGTCTGAGGAATTCGAATGCTACAGTCGATCGCGCAACGCTTTTTCGGCAGCGCCAATGATCGCGAAGTTAAACGCCTCCAGGGTATCGTGGCGCAGATCAACGCGCTCGAACCGGACGTGGAAAAACTGTCGGACGATCAACTTCGCGCGCGAACGGACGAGTTCCGCGAGAAATACAAAGACGGCGCCGATCTGGACGACCTGCTGCCCGATGCGTTCGCAACAGTCCGCGAAGCCGCCAAGCGCACCCTGGGGCAGCGACACTACGACGTCCAGATGCTGGGCGGCATGGTGCTGCACCAGGGTAAGATTTCCGAGATGCGTACCGGTGAAGGTAAAACGCTTGTCGCCACGCTCCCGGTTTATCTGAATGCCATCACCGGCAAGGGCGTGCACGTCGTCACGGTCAATGACTATCTGGCGTCGCGCGACGCCGAATGGATGGGCGAGGTGTACGAGTTCCTTGGACTTACCGTCGGCTGCATCACGCACGGCCTGGAAGACCAGGAACGTCAGGCTGCTTACGCGTGTGACGTTACCTATGGCACCAACAACGAATTTGGCTTTGATTATCTGCGCGACAATATGAAGTTCCGTATTGAGGAAATGGTACAGCGGGAATTTCACTTCGCCATCGTTGACGAGGTCGACAACATCTTCATCGATGAGGCACGGACGCCGCTGATCATCTCCGGTCCCGCCGAAGATGCCGCTGAATTGTATGCTGCAATCGACAAAGTGATCCCGAAACTCAGCTCCGACGACTACGAAAAAGACGAAAAACAGCGCACCGTTGTGTTGACCGAGACCGGCACGGAAAATGTCGAACAGATTCTCGGCGAAATGGACATGCTTAACGGCGAGACGTTGTACGACATTACTAACGTATCACTGGTCCATCACGTACAGCAGGCTTTACGCGCACACACCCTGTTCCAGCGCGACACGGATTATATCGTAAAGGATGACGCCATCGTCATCATCGACGAATTCACCGGCCGCATGATGGAGGGACGCCGTTTCTCCGAAGGACTTCATCAGGCTCTGGAAGCCAAGGAAGGCGCCACCGTTCAGAACGAGAACCAGACCCTTGCGTCAATTACGTTCCAGAATTATTTCCGTCTCTATCCCAAGCTGGCCGGCATGACCGGCACCGCGATGACAGAAGCCGGTGAATTCGCCGAGATCTACGGCCTCGAAGTCGTCGATATCCCGACAAACGTGTCTCAGGTCCGGATCGACGAAGACGATGAGGTCTATCGTACGGCCGACGAAAAATACAACGCGATACTGGAAGAAATCCGGGCCTGCCAGGAGAAGAAACAGCCGATCCTTGTGGGCACTGTGTCGATTGAAAAATCGGAACTGCTATCCGAGATTTTGAAGAAGAACAAGATCGACCACCACGTCCTTAATGCCCGGTTCCACGAACAGGAAGCCTTTATCATCGCCCAGGCGGGACAGCCCGGAGCGGTGACCATTGCCACCAACATGGCGGGCCGCGGGACCGACATTCAGCTAGGCGGCAATGTCGAGATGCAGGTGGAGCAGCAAATAGCCGCCCTGCCTGAAGGCCAGCGCGAGAAAAAACGCGCCGACCTGACCGCCAAGATCGAGGCGGAAATCGCGGAGGCCAAAAAAACAGTGCTGGACGCAGGCGGTCTGTACGTCATAGGCACCGAACGTCACGAAGCACGCCGTATCGACAACCAGCTTCGCGGTCGATCGGGACGCCAAGGGGACCCCGGCCGTTCGAAATTCTACCTGTCGCTGGAAGACGACCTGATGCGCATCTTCGGATCGGAACGTATCGACACCATGCTTCGCAAGCTTGGCCTCGAAGAAGGCGAAGCGATCATTCATCCGTGGATCAACAAAGCGCTGGAAAAAGCCCAGAAGAAGGTCGAGGAACGGAATTACGAAATCCGCAAAAACCTTCTGAAATACGACGACGTGATGAACGACCAGCGCAAAGTCATCTACGAACAGCGCAAGGAGCTGATGGTCACCGAAGACGTCTCGGAAACCGTCGTCGAGATGCGCGAGCAGGTGATCGAGGATGCGGTGGCGCGCTGTATCCCGGAAAAAGCCTATGCGGAACAATGGGATACGGAAGCGTTGCGTGAAGAAGCCCTGCGCCTGCTGGGGCTGGACCTGCCGATCGACGAATGGGCGGCCGAAGAGGGTATTGCCGACGAGGAAATCGCCGACCGGCTGAGGAAACAATCGGCCAGCAAGATGGCGGCCAAGACGGCGAATTACGGGGCCGAGCTGATGCGGCTGGCGGAGAAAAGCCTATTGTTACAGCTGCTCGACCAGACCTGGAAAGAACATCTACTGGCGCTAGACCATCTCCGCCAGGGGATCGGTCTGCGGGCCTATGGGCAGAAAGATCCGCTGAATGAATACAAACGCGAAGCTTTCGACATGTTCGAAGGCATGCTGGACAACCTGCGGGAAACGGTGACATCCGTGATGTGCCATCTGGAACTGTCGGTCGATGCGGAAGAACTGGCGGCGATGGAGCAGGCTCAGGCCGAGATGGACATACAGGAAACCCGCATGGATCCCGCCTTCGCAGACGGCGAGATGGCGATGGCAGGTGAGCGCGACGTGCATCCGGCGGCGGAAATGCAGAGGCAGAGCGCAACCACGACGGTGCTTACCGCCGATACTGACCCAGCGGATGCCCCTCCCGGGTGGGAACTGAACGCAGCGCTCGGCCGATGGGTCGACCCCAACGACCCAGATACTTGGGGCAAGGTACCGCGCAATGCCGCCTGCCCCTGTGGGTCCGGCAAGAAGTACAAGCACTGCCACGGACGGGTATAAAAACCCGACGCCATTTCACGGCGCCGGGTGCGTCACTGCCCGATTACCTGACAGATAACAAGCAGACATCGATACTTTTTACCGGTGCGACGGACGGCATCGGCCCGGAAACGGCAAAAATGCTGGTGACGGCGGGTCATCATGTGCTGCTGCATGGCTGAAACCCGGTGAAACTGGCGTCGGTCGAAGCTGCGCTGGCCCCGGTCGACTCGGCTGCAACAGCGGCACCTAAACGGATGTCGTACATCGAAGCCTATGCCCAAAGCAAGCTGGCGCTGACTATTGGGCCTTTGGGCACTGGACACTCTCTTCGGGAAACGGGCCATTGACCGTCGCCGTCAATCCGGGTCCCTCTTCGGCAACATCTGACCGCTAGAAACCGTAGATCGGATGCCTACGACCCCCGCCGAATAATGAGGATACCGCTGACGACCAGTAACGCTGCGCCGATCATGGTCATAGCGCCCGGCACCTCCTGCCAAACCAGCACACCGGCGATGGTCGCCCACAGGATCGCGGTATACCGAAACGGCGAGACCAGCCCGGCATCGCCGAGCCGTAGCGCTTCGATCATCAGGAAATGCGCGCCTGCGTTCAGTAGGCCGTTCACCAGCAGCCAAGCGGAGGCGGTCGAGGGGGCGGGCATTATTTCGATGCCCGACTTTATCGTCTGGGACTCCGTAAAATAGGGTCGGCTTGTCCCGATACTCGAAAACTACGTATTTCAGGAGATTGGCATATACGCGATCTACCCGCCGACCCGGCAACTGTCTGTGTAAATACGCACGTTTTTCGACCAGCTTGTTGCACACTTCGCACCGGAGCCGCGCTGGCTGATGCGGTAAAAAGCGCGCGAAGACCCACGCCTGCCGGACGGGCCTAAAGCCCCGGAGCTTCACCCATCTTGAGAAATTTCTCGCGGCGCTGCTTCCGCAGCACGGCGCCATCGACACCGATTAGCTCCGCCAGGTTTTTCGAGATCGCCTCGCCGGCGGCCCTGATGGTTACGGAACGATGGCGATGAGCGGCGCCGACGGGCTCGGCGACAATCTCGTCGATAACCTCCAACGCCATCAGATCCTGCGCGGTCAGCTTCAACGCATTCGCTGCTTCCGTCGCATGGTCGCCATCCCGCCAGAGTATCGACGCACAGCCCTCCGGCGAGATGACCGAATAGACAGAATGTTCCAGCATCAGGATACGGTCGGCTACAGCGATGGCGATAGCACCTCCCGAACCGCCCTCGCCGATCACCAGGCTGACCATGGGTACTTTGAGATTTAGGCAGGATTCTATCGACCGGGCGATCGCTTCCGCCTGGCCCCGTTCTTCCGCGCCGATGCCGGGATAGGCCCCGGCGGTATCGACGAGAGTGATCACCGGCAAACCGAAACGGTCCGCAAGGTCCATCAATCGCTGGGCTTTTCTGTATCCTTCCGGGCGCGCCATGCCGAAATTGTGTTTCACGCGGGATTGCGTGTCGTGGCCTTTTTCTTGGCCGATCACGATCACCGAGCGGCCTTTGAGGCGGCCCATCCCGCCGATCACCGCGCGGTCCTCCGCATAGGTTCGGTCACCTGCCAGCGGGGTGAAGTCGGTGACCAGCTCATTGATGTAATCCGAGCAATGCGGCCGGTCGGGATGCCGCGCGACCTGTACTTTTTGCCAAGCGGTCAGTTTTGCATAAGTTTGGGCGAGCTGTTTATTGACCCGCGACTGCAAGCGTTCAACTTCGTCGACAATACTGATTTCGCCTTCGTCGCTGAGATGACGTAGCTCTTCGATTTTGCCTTCCAGTTCGGCTATGGGTTTTTCGAAATCGAGGAATGAGTGTACGCGTGTTTCTGCCATTTTTAGATCCGGGTGCCTACAAGGGGGTGAACATCCTGCACGAGCGACTTCAGACGCTCTTCCAGGACATGGGTATAAATCTGGGTTGTGGAAATATCGGCGTGGCCGAGCATTTGCTGAACGCTTCTTAGATCGGCGCCATTTGCCAGCAGGTGCGTAGCAAAAGCGTGGCGCAATACGTGCGGTGATATACGATGAGGGTCAATGCCGACGTATATAGCAAGATCGTTCAACTGTTTGGCAAACGAATCGCGCGTCACATGTCCGGTCGTACCGTGCGACGGAAAAAGCCACGGCACCGTTTTACCTTTGTCTTTCACCAGTTTTTCACGGAACGGTATCCACACCTGCAGAGCGGCGCGCGCGGCGGCGCCAAGCGGCACCAATCGTTCCTTGCCGCCCTTGCCGCGCACAATAACGATCCGGCCGTCACGGGACAGCGATGACAGTTTCAGGCCGACCAGTTCGGACACGCGTAGACCGGTCGCATAAAGGATTTCCAGAAGCGCCACAAGCCGTGCACCGCGCCACCCATCCACCGTCTGCGCGCCCGCCAGGAGCGCATCGACCTCGGCGAATCCCAGCAATTTCGGCAGCGGACGGCCAAGGCGAGGCGCGTCGATGGTGGAAGTGGGATCATTGTCACGTGCACCTTCCAGCATCAGGAAGCGCTGGAACTGACGAATTGCCGACAATTTTCGCGCCTGCGTTCGTGCCGCCAAACCGGAATCCGAGAGTTGTTCCACGAAACTGCGGACATGTTCCACACCGGCCGTGACGCTATCGACACTGCTAAGGGACAGAAAAATCAGATATTGTTGGACGTCGCGGCGATAGGCCTCGACCGTATTCAGGGACGCCCCGCGCTCGGCCAGCATCATCTCGAGAAACGCGTCGAGATGTCTTTGATCCGCATTTCCGCTCATGACCCCGCCGCTTACAGTCCAGACGACACGGCTGTTTCGATAGCAAGGAGCCGAGCGTCCCGTTCAAGCCCCACGGCGCGCAAAGCTGAAATAATGCGCAGCGCGTCGCCTAACTTGAGAACTCCATCGGCACTCTCTCCGGCGCCCACGGCGGCAAGAAGCACGACCTCGCCCAGCAGGCTGTCGCCGGTGGCTTCATCGACCCTGCGCTGCCAGGCGACATTCAGACCGGAGTCGTCGCCCCCGAACGGTGCGACAAGAAGAGATTGCCATCTAGCGTCGGAGATCGGCCTGCCCAGTGCCGCCAAGAGAGCAAACAATGTCCGCGCCTGTTGTGCGCCAGCCTGTGGATCGGCTTGACGGCGGGCGGTGTACCACCTCTCCAAAAGCTCCTCGGTCAGGGCGACGGAGTCAGTCGTGTCGGCCAACACCGCCAAGGGCCAAAGTGCAGCTTCGGCGGCGCGGGCCTCGTCGGATACTTCTCGGTCCCGCTCAGCGATTCGGTACCAGGCAAGCGCTTCGTCTATCCTGCCGCCCGCGAACAGCACGCGCGCGGCATCTACGGCAAACCAGTTCAGCTCCAGAGCCGGAGTCAGTTCCGCGGCCAAAGACACGCTGGGACCTGCGATTTCAGCGTAGCTGCCACGTTCGCGCCCGATCTGCCAAGCGCGCCGCAATACCTCGGCCCTTGCCAACGGGACCGTCTGCGACGCGGCCGATCTTAGGATCAGAGCTCTAGTCCGCGGACCCCAGTTTTCCTCGGCAGCAGAGATTGGTGCGTTCAGCTCCTCTCGGGAGAACGGTATCCCGAGATAGAGTTCGAGAATTTGCTCGCCGGTGAGCGCACCCGCCCGAAAGGCCTTTTCGGCGGCGATCAGACGCACATCCAATGCCTCGTTGCCCGACAACGCGACTGTCCGAAGTACCGAAATCGGTCCATCCTGCACGACTTCCGTAGGCACCCGCAGCTTCGCGGCGCGCATCATCGCAAGGTGCAACGCCATCGGCGCGACCAGCGCGGGCGCACCGTCTTTCCGAGCGCCGGCCAGAGCATCGATCGCGGTAAAAAAGACGGGCTCTATTTCGTGATCGCGTTCGCGGATCAGGTCAGAGATCAGCGCGGCGCGGGTGTGATCGCCGGATATTGCCAGACAAAAAGCCTGCGCCTGCAACCAGTACAGCCCCGTGTATTGGACACGCGCATTCTGAACTGCGGTGCAGGCGCGGGCATTATTGTCATCAAAGAACAGCGCCTCGCTGCGTGTCCGCGCCAGATTTTCATCCCGCCGTTCGTCGGACGTGATCCTCAACAGGTCCAGTGCAGGCCGAATGCGACCCATCGCGAGCAGACGGTCGACCCGAAGCACTATGAAACTGGCGCTAACCGGTTTGTTGGCGGGAACGGCAGCGCGCGAGATCAACAGCCGTTCAGCCAGACTGCGGATCACGGCACTCGACGATTCTGCTGGCATACGCGGCATGAGGGTGCTTACCAGCGCCCATTCCGACCCCTGCCAGAAATTTAGCGAAAAACCGCCCTGACCTTCCGAAAGCAGACCGTTCGCGTCCGGGTCCAGCGAGCCCAATCGATCGACCACAATGTCGGATTCCTCGAGCGGACGCGGGGCAACAGTTTCAAACGGCGGTGACGTTGTCGCCGAAGAGGATTCAGCAGGTGCCGGTTCTGCGACCGCCGGCGCGGCCTTTTCAATTTGCGGTGTCGGCCGATTCAACTGGAGTTGCGCAGCGGCATCGCCGGGCGCCAACCACGCCGCCCCAAGGCACACGAGAACCAGAGAATTAGCGAGAGAACCGGTCATTCGGGATCGTATATTCGACTTCGGTTGCCGGCACCGGAATTTTCCAAGTAGCCAGGAACAGCCCGCCGCCGACAAGCAACAGCAGCGCGCCCACGATAATAATGGAGGCCAGTTTTCTCATAATCTTGAACCCTGTCCGATTTTATTTTGGACCCTGTCTGTTTTTTCGATTCGTCGCCAGCGCAAAACGCCTGAATAGCGACAACCAAAATTACTAGTTCCGCCAGTTACCGATGACGACATCGTTGGCGACACGGAAGAAAAATCGTCGTATATTCAGCAAATAATGAAGATTTGTGGCGATTCGAGGGCAGTTTATCGGCTGTCGGAAGAGCTTTCAACGTCGCGCCGGGCGGATGTCCGCCCGAGCGTCGCCCCTGTGATCGAATACCGGCATTGATCCGATGTCTAACCAGCAACCTACTTCCGTAATTCCCGCAACGCTGGACGGCAAATCAGTCGTCCTCGTCGGATTGATGGGCGCGGGTAAAACCTGCATCGGCAAGCGGTTGGCCCTCAAACTGGGCATGGAATTCGTGGACGCCGACGCAGAGATCGAAGCGGCGGCGGACAGAACCGTTTCCGAAATATTTATCGAGTTAGGCGAGCAGGCTTTTCGCGATGGTGAACGCCGGGTGATCGCGCGGCTTTTGTCCGAAAAACCGCGCGTCATCGCTACAGGCGGTGGCGCTTTCATGGATGCCGACACCCGCGCGAACACGCGGCGGCAAGGAGTCTCCGTATGGTTGAAAGCCGACCTGGAGGTGCTATTGCATCGGGTTTCGCGACGCAATAACCGGCCGCTGTTGCAGGGCGGCAACAAGCGGCGAAAGCTGGAAAATCTGATGACACAGCGCTATCCGACATATTCGGAAGCTGATGTGACGGTGAACACCGGCGAAGAGTCGCCGGATTCAACCGTGCAGAAAGTTTACGCCGCTCTATCTAAATTTTCGCCTGTCACCAACACAAGCGCAACCACCGAATGACAACAAACACGGACGCGCTGCGGGTCGATCTTGGTAAACGGTCGTACGACATCCTTGTCGGTGAGCACTTGCTGGCTAACGCCGGACAATATATCCCGGCAGCTGCCGGCAGGGGCGCCTGCTGGATTGTCACAGACGAAAACGTGGCACCCCACTATCTCGACATGGTCACTGGATCGTTGCGGGATGCGGGTTTAGCGGTACGAAATATTGTTTTGCCCGCGGGCGAGGAAAATAAAAATTTTGGCATGGTCGAACGCGTCGTCAACGCGGTGCTGGATGGCGCACCGGAACGGACGTCGACATTGGTCGCGCTTGGCGGCGGCGTGATCGGCGATATCACGGGCTTCGCCGCCAGCCAGGTTTTGCGCGGCATAAATTTCGTTCAGATACCGACAACCCTTTTGGCCCAGGTCGACAGCTCAGTCGGCGGCAAAACCGGCATCAACACACGGCACGGCAAAAACCTCGCGGGGGCGTTTTACCAGCCTCGGCTTGTTATTGCGGACACCGCGGCACTCGACACCCTGCCGCAGCGCGAGTTGCTTGCTGGGTATGCGGAGGTCGTGAAATACGGTTTGATCCGCGACGCCGGTTTTTTCGACTGGCTGGAGCAGCACGGTAGGGCCGTCATTGAGGGTAACCTCGACGCCCGAATATATGCCGTCAAGACAAGTTGCGCCGCCAAGGCCGCGGTGGTCGCCGAAGATGAGCGAGAAAACAGCATCCGTGCGCTTTTGAATTTCGGCCATACGTTCGGTCATGCGCTGGAGGCGGAAACCGGATTCGGGTCGGAGATGCTACATGGAGAAGCCGTCGCCATTGGGATGATCATGGCGCTGAATCTCTCCGTTAGGATGGGCCTGTGTCCGGCTGGCGATCTCGATCGCACGATGGCTCATTTCAGCTCGACCGGTCTGCCAATTTCAGTCTCCGCTGGAGGCGACCGGAAATGGGATCCCGTCACCCTGATCGGACACATGGGTCACGACAAGAAAGTGCGGGACGGACACGTCACGTTCATCCTTGCCCGTGCCATAGGTGACGCAGTCATCGCGCGCGACGTCAACATGGCCGTGGTCGAGGACATGCTGCGCCGCGCGATTGCCGCATGACAAGGACCTACAGCAAACATACGCCAGAAAGAAGCACTCGCCTCCCCGCATGGAAATAGCAACACTTGCAACGATCGGCGGTATTGCCGTGCTCCTGATCCTTTCCGGATTTTTTTCAAGCTCGGAAACCGCGCTGACAGCCGCGTCTCGGCCGCGTATGCACCAGATGGAAGCAAAGGGCAACCGCCGGGCGGGCCTGGTCAACCGTCTGCGCGAAGACCAGGATCACATGATCGGCACGATCTTACTTGGTAACAACCTAGTAAATATTCTTGCGTCAGCCTTAGCGACCAGCGTCCTGATCAGCCTGTTCGGTGAAACAGGCGTGATCTACGCGACGATCGCAATGACCCTGCTGGTACTGATTTTCGGCGAGATTCTTCCCAAGACATATGCGTTTCGAAACGCGGACCGGCTGGCACTGACTATCGCACCCACCTTTCTTCTGCTTGTACGGCTTCTCGGACCTGTCATGTCGGCCATCCAGTACTTCACCCGCGGCGCACAGCGGGTGTTCGGCGTCAATTTCGACGACAACCGAGACTGGAGCGCCACCATGGAAGAACTGCGCGGCGCGATCGAGCTTCACCGAGGTCGTGGCGCAATTGCCCGTCACGAGCGCGCCATGCTGCACAGCATTCTCGATCTTGCCGATGTCGATGTTGAGATGGTAATGCAGCATCGGCGCGAGATATTCATGATTGATGCCTCACTTCCGACCAGCCAGATCGTCGAAGAGGCCTTAGTCAGTCCATTTACGCGTATTCCACTATGGCGAGATTCACCCGATAACATAGTCGGCGTCATGCACGCCAAGGGGATGCTGCGTGAGGTCCATGCCCATACCGGCGATATGGATGCGTTGGATATCGACAACATCGCAACCCCGCCGTGGTTTATTCCGGAATCGACGACACTGCTGGACCAGCTGAACGCTTTTCGACGCCGCCGTGAACACTTCGCGCTGGTGGTTGATGAATACGGCGCGCTGATGGGCGTGGTGACCCTGGAAGATATTCTGGAAGAGATCGTCGGCGATATCTCGGACGAGCACGATGTCGTACCGATTGGTGTGCGCCCACAGCGCGACGGCTCTTATCTGATCGCCGGGAGCGTCACGGTACGGGATCTCAATCGTCGGTTCGGGTGGGATTTACCCGACCAGGACGTCGCGACCTTGGCAGGGCTGATTATCCACGAAGCCAAGGTCATCCCGAATGTGGGACAGATTTTTCACTTTCACGGCTTTCGCTTCGAGATAGTGCGCCGTCAGCGCAACCGGATCACTTCCATCCGGCTAGGAAAAGTAGAGGCCGCTCCAAACGAAAATTCGGCCGAGTAATCTCTCAAATATCAGGAAACACTTGATGCCGTTATCGACCGTAGACGTAGACCGCGAACCAATACACACACGAGCCATCGAATGCCGCAGCTTTCGCCGCTCCGATGGCTTGTGGGATATCGAAGGCCATCTGACGGACGTTAAGGCTTATCCGTTCTCCAACGAGTTTCGCGGCGAAATAAAGCCGGGTGAACCATTGCACGATATGTGGATTCGGCTGACCGTGGACAGGGAATTCACCGTACAACAGGTTGAGGTCCACACCGACTCGGGACCGTACGAGATGTGTCCCGCGATCCTGCCAAACTTTCAGAAACTCTCTGGGTTGAAGATAGGACCGGGGTGGAACCGCAGGGTGCGGGAATCCCTTGGCGGCGCGCGCGGATGCGCTCATCTCGTCGATATGCTGAAACCGATCGCCACAGTCGCCTTTCACACGGTCCGGTTTTCCGACTCCTCGCCGGCGAACGCGGCAGAGAGCAAAAAGCTGACGAAAGCGTCACGCCCGCCGGTGAATACGTGCCATGTGTGGTCGTCGGACGGCGAAATGATCCGCTCTGAATATCCGGATTTCTATACCGGCAAAGCAGGATGAAAACCGCTCGGTAAGGATTGGCGGCTGACCGACAGTAACTGACCACATAAATCAGTGTCGCGGATGTCAGGCGCGGTCCTCCTCGGGTCTTGTCGATATTCGGACAGATATCGTGCATCGTCCGCTTTTTCCGAAGATCAATCTCGCGGAGAGCTTCCCACAAATCTGGTTCCAGACGAATACTGTTCCTGCGTCCAAAGACATCCACGTCACCCGATAAAGGGAGTGACTCAAAATCCACTACCAGAACCAGTCCTGTGTAACCCAGTTTTCGTCAATCACCCGTTACAGGTTGAAAGACCGGGGCCGCACTTTCGTTTATCAGTAAAACCTGACAATTCATCACGCGATAAGACAGGTCCGTGAACGCAGACTTTATGAATTTCGGTCGCCGTCGACGCTTGGTTTCAAGTTTTGGGGGCCGGCTTTGCGGCACCGCAAAACTGCGGGTCAGGGCGCGTTGGCGGAGACCGAAAGAGCGTGGACAGGACCTGCAAGTTCGTCCTTCAGGACCGCGTAAATCATACGTTGTCTGTCGACACGATTTTTGCCGGCAAACGCATCGGCGACGATCTCCACACGGAAATGAGTTTCGCCCTCCGGTCGGGCACCCATATGGCCAGCGTGCTGCGACGACTCATCAATGACCTTCAATGACGCCGGTTGAAACGATTCGGTAAGTTTAGTTTCGATGTCCTGAGCAACGGTCATGATCCGGGATTATCCCCTAAATTTTGTGCAGCCAGGCCGCCATCGGTCGATCGCCGGAGTATAGCGGGCCGCGCTTGCACCTCCAAATTCCGGCGATCATACTGCCAGCATGTCGACCACAGGCTCTAGGGACCCGGATACCGACGCCGACTTTGCCGTCCGAACCTGCGCCCATCCGGACTGCAATCTGGTGGGTGAATTTCGCGCTCCGCGTTCGCGCGACGCGCTGGACAGCTATTACTGGTTCTGCCTGGAACACGTACGTGAATACAACGCAGCTTGGAACTACTACGCAGATATGGACGATACTGCCATAGAGGCGGAAAAGAGAAACGATGTCGTGTGGCGGCGGCCCACCTGGCCGCTGGGCACCCGAACAGGCAATGACGGGGAAAAATTTGCCGATCCTCTGCGCCTGCTGGGCCGCGACGGGCGTGACGGTACGGGAACACGCGCAGCGGATGTCCAACTGCAATCGCTGACGCCTTCGGAACGCGAAGCAATTTCTGTTCTGGGGCTAGTTGCGCCAGTGACGAAAGCCGATGTAAAAGTGCGTTATAAAATTCTTGCCAAAATGCTGCACCCCGATGCTAACGGGGGCGACAAAAGGGCGGAAGACCGACTAAAATCGGTTAATTACGCATATACGACGTTACAGGACAGCGAGCGCTTGATATAGCGCGACTTGTTTAATTTAGTTTACGCTTGAGGAACACAGTTGAATGGCTTCCAAAGACCAGAACGCGATCGTTGAGATCAGCGAAATAGATCTGCCTGACACCACGGTGTCGGCTAAAGAGGCCTTCGACCTCGACCTCGATATGGAGATCCCGGCTTTCTCGAAGAAAACCGAATACGTGCCGGATTTCGACGACACATATTGCTTCGATCACGATACCACACTCGCGATCGCGGTCGCTTTTGCTCACAACCGCCGACTGCTGATCCAGGGCTATCACGGTACTGGTAAATCGACCCACGTCGAACAGGTCGCCGCCCGCCTCAACTGGCCCTGCATCCGGATTAACCTGGATAGCCACATCAGCCGTATCGACTTGATCGGTAAGGACGCCATCGTCCTCAAAGACGGCAAACAGGTCACCGAATTCCGCGACGGTATCCTGCCTTGGGCGCTGCAGAGCCCCATCGCCCTGGTCTTCGATGAATACGACGCCGGCCGTCCGGACGTGATGTTCGTCATCCAGCGCGTTCTGGAAGTCGACGGGAAGATGACCCTGCTCGACCAGAACCGCGTTTTGCGTCCACACCCGGCCTTCCGCCTGCTGGCAACCGCCAACACGGTGGGCCTTGGCGATACCACAGGCCTCTATCACGGTACGCAGCAGATCAATCAGGGCCAGCTTGACCGGTGGAATCTGGTGACGACCCTGAATTATCTGCCGCATGAAGACGAAACAGCAATCGTCCTGTCCAAGTGCCCGGATTACAATAAGGACGCAGAAGGTCAGCAGATCATCAGTTCCATGGTGCGTGTCGCCGATCTGTCGCGCGCCGGGTTCATGGCGGGCGACATTTCGACGGTGATGTCTCCGCGGACCGTCATCACCTGGGCTGAAAACAACCTTATTTTCGGCAATGTGGGCACCGCGTTCCGGATGACCTTCCTGAACAAATGCGACGAGCTGGAGCGTACGACGGTGGCGGAATACTACCAGCGATGCTTCGGCGAGGAATTGCCGGAACTCCACGCAACCCAGACCGCCGCCTGACCTCGGAATGAGTGACGATCAGCCGGCCGAGGAATTCCGCCGCGTTACCGCGGCTGCAATCCGCGCCATCGCTGAGCGTGAAGACATCACACTTGTCTACGGCTCGGAAGCGCGGCTGGTCGACAATCAGGCCCGACTGCCTATCCCGTCGCGGGATTTCACCGAGAGAGAGGTCGCGGCGCTGCGGGGTGAGGCCGACGCCATGGCGCTGCGTCTGCGATTTCACGACGAAGGGCTGCATGCGACGCGCGCGCCGCAGGGCGAAAACGCGCGTGCAGTATTCGAATCACTCGAACGGGTTCGCTGCGAAGCGCTCGGTAGCCGTATGATGGTGGGGGTTGCCAACAACCTTCGCGCATCGCTGGAAGAAAAATGCGACTCCTTCGGCTACACCCGGGTAAATGTCCGCGAGGACGCACCTCTGTCGGAAGCGATCGGGCTCATGGTCCGCGAAAAGCTGACCGGCGAGAAACTGCCAGAAGGCGGCGAGCAACTCGTGAGCCTGTGGCGCGACTGGGTCAACGACAAGGTCGACACGGATTTTGACGCCCTCGCGGACTGCATAGACGACCAAGAAGCCTACGCGGAGGCGCTGGCCCACCTGCTGGTGGAACTGGAATTGATCGACGAGGAGTCGGAAGCCACCGATCAGCAAGAAGGCGAACAAGGCGAGGAGTCCGAAGAACAGGACGCCGAAGACGCGGATGCCGAGGACGCAGACATGGAAGGCGTATCGGCCGAAATGTCGGGCGACGAATCCTCCGAGATGGAGGACATGGAGGTCGAAGAAGGCGACGAGTCCATGTCCGAACAGGGCCAGGACGAAATGATGCCCGGCACCGGTGACGAGGACGGCGAACAATCCCAGCACCAGCAGCGCCAGGACGGCGGCCCCAGCCGCGATCGGGAACCGCTGTATCAGCCCTATACGGGCGAGTTCGACGAAATCGTCGAGGCGGAAGACCTCTGCGATCCGGACGAGCTGAACCGCCTGCGGCATCACCTGGACCAACAACTTGCAAACCTTCAGGGGATTATCGGACGGCTGGCCAACCGGCTGCAGCGCCGCCTGTTGGCACAGCAATCGCGATCGTGGGAGTTCGACCTGGAAGAGGGCATGCTGGACGCCGGGCGGCTGTCACGCGTCGTCACCAACCCGATGCATCCGCTATCCTACAAGATCGAGAAGGAAACGGAATTCCGAGACACCATCGTCACCATACTGATAGATAACTCGGGTTCGATGCGCGGCCGCCCGATCACGGTGGCGGCGATGAGCGCCGATATCCTTGCGCGGACACTGGAACGGTGCGGAGTGAAGGTCGAAATCCTTGGTTTCACAACCCGGGCCTGGAAAGGCGGACAAGCGCGCGAGCGCTGGCTGTCGGACGGCAAACCGGCGAACCCCGGACGTCTGAACGATCTGCGGCATATCGTCTACAAGCCTGCGGATGCACCGTGGAGGCGGGCCCGGAAATCGCTGGGGCTGATGCTGCGCGAAGGCCTGCTGAAGGAAAATATCGACGGCGAGGCACTGCTCTGGGCGCACAGCCGTATGGTCAACCGCTCCGAACAACGCAAAATCCTGATGGTCATATCCGATGGCGCTCCGGTCGACGATTCCACATTGTCGGTCAATCCCGGCAACTATCTAGAACGTCATCTGCGCGAGGTCATCATGTCGCTGGAGAGCCGCCCCGACGTCGAACTGACGGCCATCGGGATCGGCCACGACGTCACACGTTATTACAGCCGCGCCGTGACCATCATGGATGCCGAACAGCTTGGCGGCACCATGATGGACCGACTAGCCGAACTGTTTGACGACGGCACAACCGCCGCCGGCGCACGGGGACGGAGGCGCGACCGAGCGGCGTAAAGCCGACCGAGAATTCAGGATACAAAAAAACGGGCCGGAAATTTTCCGGCCCGTTTGCCGTTTCTGACGGAGTCCTAGGCTTAGCTCTAGCTGCCGAAGATCAGCTTCCGTGCATGCTTCACAACTGCAGGCGAGGCATTGTCGACGGAGTCGTTCACGACCTTCTGGATCTGCGCCCCGGTCGACGGGATCAGGCGTAGCTTTCGCTTTTTCAGCTCCGCCGCGAATGCCGGATCGGCATTCATCTTGTCATAAGCGGCGCGTAGGGTGGCCACGACGTCCTTGTCTACACCCGGCGGGAGGGCCAGACCGCGGCCGAGCAGGCCGGCGACGCTAAGAAAGCCAACGACTTTCTTGTCCATTTCATCGGTAACCAATTCGTTAATCATCGGCACCGATTTCGGCAGGTCGGGATCGCGGAAGATACCAACCTGCGCGATCGCGCGGGCAAACGGCTTATCGCCTTTGAACCAGTGCGGCACCTTGGACGCCCAGGCCAGCCAGTTAAACGCGGCCATCTGGGATTCACCCTGCTCCATCGCGAAGATCGACTTCGACGAACCCTTGTAGCCGGTGACCATCTTGATCTTGTAGTCGAACAGGCCTTGGATCAGCATCGGGTTCAGATAGCCGGAAGAGTTCTTGCCGCTGGTGCTGCCTATGATGGCTTTAGTCTTCAGATCTTCCAACTTGGTGACGCCGGAATCGGTACGCACAACCATAACGACGTTGGTCTGGTTGCTGGAACCGAGCCACGTAAACTTGCGCGCGTCGTAGCGCATTTTTTTCGGGCGCATTAGCTGGTTGGTGACGCCGTTGTCGAGCGGCACGATCAACGTCAGACCGTCCTTGGGCGCAACATTGGCAAACCAGTTCATTGCCTTGGCGCCACCGGCACCCGGCATATGCTGCAGAATAATATTCGGATTACCCGGAATATGATTGCCGAGGTGGTTCGAGAACGCGACACCGTATTTGTCATACGTGCCGCCCGGGCCGTAAGGAATGACGATCTTGACCGTCTTACCCTTGTAATCCATTGCCACAGCCGCGGTCGTCGCAGCACCGGCGATCATAGCGCTCGCCGCGATACCGGCGAAAAGCGTCTTCGTGAAGGTTTTCATGTCCCTGTCCTTTGTTAGAGAGATTAGTTTTCTAATCAAATTCATTTTCTCACGAGTCTGAGGTACGTGCAAATCCCAATACGGGACAGTATGTTGCCGTCACAATTTGGCCGTAAACGAACAAAACAGGAAATTAACCAATGTCCGAAGATCAAGCCCTCGAAGACGCCCGCGAGCGAATTACCGATTATCGCGACCGCATTCAGCATCTTGATGAAAACTCTATCGCCCTCCTTTTTAGCGAGGCCCGCAATCACAACTGGTGGCAGAACAAGGACGTTTCCGAAGACCAACTTCGTGAAATATGGGACATGATGAAATACGGTTCGACCAGCTCCAACACGCAACCGGCGCGTCTGATCTTCATCCGTTCCGAGAAAGCCAAGGAGAGGCTGAAACCCTGCCTTGCGCCGTCGAACGTCGACAAAACCATGGCCGCGCCGGTGACCGCGCTGCTCGCCTACGACAACGATTTCCATGAGGATTTCGCGCAGAATTATCCAGTCCGGCCGGAAATGGCCGACAGGTTTCGCAATGACGCGGCTGTCGCGGAAAAATTCGCCTTTCAGCAATCCACCCTGCAGGGAGCTTACCTGATCATGGCCATCCGGGCGGTTGGGCTCGATGCCGGCGCGATGGGTGGCTTTAACGCAGATTTAGCCGACCAAACGTTCCTCTCGGGGAAGAACTGGAAATCCAATTTCCTGTGCAATATCGGCTATGGAGATCTGGAGGGAATCAAGGGTCCCCGCCTGTACCGGTACGACTTCGACGAAGTCTGCACCGTGATTTAGATCGCTCGACAGACGTTGAAACGAAAAAAGGCCCGCGAAACCACGGGCCTTTTTATTTCATGAAAATCAGTGATATCAGCCAGCTGCTGCCATCGCCTTCTTGACCTTGCGTTTAAGCGTCAGGGCTTCTTCAGGCAGCTTGGAATCTGCGGTGCCGAGCAGGTAGGCATCGAGCCCGCCCTTGTGTTCGATGGTACGGATCGCCCGCGCCGACAGGCGAAGTTTCACCGTCTTGCCAAGAGCATCCGACAGCAGCGAAGTATCCTGAAGATTGGGCAGGAACCGACGGCGGGTCTTGTTGTGGGCATGGCTGACATTGTTGCCGGCCTGTACACCCTTACCGGTCATGGCGCATCGTCTGGACATGGTCTGATTCCCGAGATTCTTAGCTAAACACCTAAAATGGGCCGTTTGAGGCCCCGGAAGGCGCGAAGTTTTAGTCGTCTGCGGGCCCGGCGTCAAGGATTCTGAGCACCTATCTCGGAGGCCCGGCGAACCACGATAAACCGACTGCCGAAAACCATCAGGATCATCGCAGCCGCGCCGAAGAAAAATGGCCAGTCGATACCGATCGACGCGAAAACGACACCCGCCAGCGCCGGCCCAGCAATCCGGCCGGAACCGGCAAACGCCTGCCCCAGACCCAGAACACCCCCGCGGCTGGCGGGATCAGCGTATTGCGCCAACAGGCTGCTGAGCGATGCAGTGCAACCGGATGTACCGAGTATCATGAGAAATGCCGCGGCGTAGAGAACGACAGGATGGGAGGCAAGCGGCATCAACAGAACGCCCGCTCCCAGCGACGCAGCGCCCAGTGTAATCAGCGCCCGTTCACCGATCCACCTGGCTATCGGACCGATCACAATCCATTGCAGGGCGACATGGCAGGCGCCCATCCAAGCATAAAAGTAGCCATTTTGCTGCGGACCCCACCCCCAGGCCCTCTCGGACCACAACACGATTATGACCTCGATACCAGCAAAGACGAAGGGCGGCGCAAACATCAGAAACAGCAACAGGCGCGTCTGACTATGCGCGAGCGCGGCTTTCCAAGCACCGAAGCCGCGGGCAACACGCGCCTGGTTTTTCTGCTCCGGCGAGACGGTTTCGCGGATCAGAATCACCGCGAGCACCAGTGCGACGGCCGAAAACAGCGCCGCCGTCAGATATGGCAGCAAGAACGCGGATCCGCCTAGATCCACGCCTGCAAGCAATCCGCCTATCGCGGGGCCTGCAACAAAACCCAGCCCGGCGGCGCCGCTGAGGCGCGCGATATTGCGAGTGCGATCCTCGGCGCGAGTGATATCGGCAACCAGCGCATGCGCAACGCTCATATTCGCCGCCATCGCCCCACCCAGAAACCGTACGACGAAAAGCATCGTCAGAGAGGTTGAAAAGGCGAGCAAGACATAAGCGCACAAAGTGCCGGTGATGGTGATCAACAACACTGGTTTACGGCCTATCCGATCGCTCAGCCATCCCCAGAACGGGCCGAATAGCGCCTGCCCCAGCGTGAAACTAACCGCGACGAGGGTCACCAATTCCGGCGACGCACCAAATTTCTGGGCATAAAGCGGCAGCAGCGGCAGCACAATGCCGAAGCCTACGGTGTCGACGAAGACGGTGAATATCAGTGCGTACACGGTTTTGGCGATCCTGATCCTTTGAGACGCCGTCATAGACGGCTCCTCGACTTGAGGGAAGCTAATTGAACAGAATTATCGCCTTTCCACGGGAGGACCGGCCGGCCTGCACGCCGGCAGCATCCGACGCCTTTCCAACCCGGGTGGTCTGTTCTTCCAGAACGTCGGGCAGCAGCAGCCTCTGTTCTGCGGCCTGGTCGGTGACCGCCAACAGTACCGCCGCCTCAGAGGCGAGAGCCTCACCGATAGCTTCTAACCGACCCGAGAATTCATCCGCCGAATAGATCAGGTGCGACTACCCTACTTTATATAGCAGGCGGTCTCGTTGAAGACGGCACTATGGCGAACATACGCGACCAGCAACCCAACAAAGGCGGGAGGCGCAAATACGCCCGCGAAAAGCCACCTCACTCATGCAGCAGGAGAGTCCACAGCTCGTTCCACCCGATGCTGGTAGGGACGTACCAGACACAGTCGAGAAATCAAACGGCTATCAGAATAATGGCAACTCCGGCGGGCGGCGCGAAAAAGATTTCCGCAAACGCCGGAAAAGGTGTCTCATGGATTCGCTTTTCCGGACAGATTTACCGGGTAACGACTCCAAGACATGTTGATTCGTGACAACTACTCCGGCATCAAAATACATATTGCCGCTCGTAACCCGAAATCACCAGACGAAGGCGGGAATCGCTGCAGCCGGCCGGGCGCTCCATTTTGCCGCCAATCCGTCCAATGCGAGCCGATCAGGCGGCCAGCCGCCAAGTTCACCGGCATGGATGCCGGCCGCGACGAAGATCGGCGCAACGCCGGCATTGGCCGCCCCTGCAAGATCGGTGCGAAACGAATCCCCAACCGCCGCGATCCGGGGTTTATCGAAATCCGCTAGTTCCCGGAAACAGTATTCGTAGATTTCGGCCTTTGGCTTACCGAACCAACGGACCGAACCGCCGATTTCCTCGTACCGCAGCGCTAGCGATCCAGCGCAGATTATCTCGCGTCCGCCACGTATGACTACGAGATCAGGATTGGCGCAGATCATGGGCAACGCCATCGCAGCCCCCTGCTGCAGCAGATCTTCGTAGTCGGCAACGGTCTCCCCGTCTTCCCATGGCCCTGTGTTGACAATCAGATCGCAATCGCCGACCTGTGGGACCTCATCCCAGTCCAGCCCATCGAACAGGTTTCGGTCGCGTTCAGGGCCAATATGAAGGAACCGGTTGCCAACCGATGCGTAAAACGGGTCAGAACGCTCCCGGAGATCGAGGAACGTGGCTTCGCCCGACGACAGAATCTTCTGGCAATATTGTTCGGGCATGCCCATCGCTATCATGGCCTCGGCCACGGCGCTACTGCGCCTCGGTGCGTTGGTCAGCATGACGAATGGTTTACCCGCAGCGGTCAGCCGCTCCAGCGTGTCGACAGCCCCGGGATACAACGTCACGCCGTCATGCAGCACCCCCCAGACGTCGAGAATGAACGCATCGTATCGGTCGGCGACCGCGGCCATCCCATCATGGAGGGGAATCTCAGAATTTTCCGTCATGCCAGCGCTCTATACGTTCAAATGGGGGCGGTAAAGCCAGATATTTTCGCTGTCTCCTGTAGTGTTGGCGCTTATGGCTAACATGCATTAACCTTGTCCACGAAATCGACCGGAAATAGGTGTCACACACCCGGATTTCATACGTTTCCGGGTCAGTGGCTTGCCGGGCGGCGCATGATCCGGGCACGATCGACCGTCATGACAGATACCTCGATCATCTTCTGATCGCGCAGCAACGCCAGATCGACGGGTACGCCCGCTTCGCCGGAGCCCCAGAGCTCCCGGTAGAGACCAGCCAAGGATTTGACCTCCTGCCCGTTAACCGCCAGCAGCACGTCGCCGGGTTCGACCCCGGCATCCACGGCGGGGCCGCGTTCCGACACAGACGTGATCAAAAGATGTGCCATGGTTTCGACCGTGTAGATACCGAGCCACGGGCGCGGCGGGTGTTCGGTGCGGCCTTTTTCGATTAGCGACTCAAAGATCGGTTTCAGCAGATCGACCGGCACGAACATGTTACCGGGCTGAGTGTCAGCATTTTCCTCCTCGGCATCTTGGACGAAGAGCGAGCCGATCCCGACCAGCTTGCCCTCCGGATCGATCAGCGCCGCACCGGACCATATGGGATGCGGCGGCTCGGTGAAGATCGCGCCCGAAATCAGGTATTCCCAATAGCCGGCGAATTCGCGTACTGACGATACCTTGGCGGCAAGCGCCTGGGCCGCGCCGCCATGGGCGCCGACGGTGAGCGTGTCGCCCTCGCGAACGGCGGCTGAATGGCCAAGCTCCATCGGCTTCACACCGAGATCATCATAGGTCCGAAGCAGGCCGAAGCCGGTCTCGTAGTCATACGCGACAATGTGCGCCTCGGCGACGCCCCCGATGCGGGTTCCGACCGTGATAAGATCGCATTCGTTGACCAAATACCCAATTGTCAACAGCAACCCGTCTTCGGATATCAGGACGGCGTTGCCCTCCCGTTCCGTTCCAAGATACGATGCGGAAAATGCATCTTCCGGTGCACGTGCCTGTAATGGAACGACGGCAGACAGCGCCTCGTTCAGATCATAGGCTAGCTTCGCCGGATCCGGGCGCGGCGCATCTGCCAGCGCAGGATGGTGAAGCGGGGAAATACCGGCCGGTTTATGGCCGTTTGCGCGTTCAACGCCGGTCATGAAAAACTAAAACTCCTGAAGCTGAGCGGTAGCTTAGAGGAATTTCGGGCAATGTGGAAACCCGCGCGCTTCCCTTTCCGACAGCCGTTTCGCCAGCAGTATCAGTTTCATTTGTCGACGAAACGGGGCACTTGATCGAGGTTTCAAACAAATGGGCCAGCGTGCCGATCTCCAGTGCTTCTATCCGCCGCAGCACATACAAGTCCATGAAGGGCAAGGCTGGCGTCCGCAACTTGATGGTCGAGTACAGAAATTACGAGACGGCCGTCGCCTGCTACCGCCGCCCGAAATATCAGGCCACGCAGAAAATCCGGGCGTCGATCGCCAAAACCAAGTTTATCGTGGTTGAGGGGATCGCCGCCTGACGTCCCGCCCCAGCAACCGGCCAAGTACTGAACACGTCGCCCTGCATCAATCGGGGCGGCGTTTTATTTGGCCCTTTACCCGTGTTACTTGGGGCCGAAATGCGTATTCAGCGTCTGCCTGAGACGCTGTTCACCCAGTCCCCGGCCCTTAGCGACGGTGGCGAATTCTTCAAACGCGGCCTCCGGGTCCGCTGCCTGGTGAAGCCGTTTGTAAGTCTCCACGCGCGGTGGCAGACCCATTGCCTCTGCAACCAAGCTGGTGTAGTGCACGACCTCTACTCCGTGAATTTTTTCCTGCGGACACAGATTGCGATAGCAGGAATGATACAGCGCGGTGACGGCGTCCACATTTTCCAGTTGGGCGTTCTCGAAAAGATCGGTGACCAGACCGGCGTGTTTTTCCGGTCCGACGATACTGATCTGAAGATTACCGCAATCATGGCCCCAGTCGGGTGCGCCGGTGGCATCGATCACCTCCAACCCGGGAATTGCGCCAAGAATTGCGCGGGCGAACGCGGAGTCCCGGCGCGCCTGGTCGTTGTCGCCATGCCCATGAAACATGACCCGGCGTTCGACCCGGTTGGGAAAACTCAGACGGTTCAGATTGTCGACGATGAATTCGGTGACGTGCAGATAAGGCACATCGAATGCAAGGCCGGTCTCCGATAACGCAAAATCCATATGGGCGTGGCAAGAAGGACAATAGGTAAGAACCGCCTTGGGGTCGTAATCTTGGAATTTCGACAGCGACCGGGCGGTTAGTTTTTCCGACGTCTCGATATCGCCGTTGGCGTGATGGATGATGCCACAGCACGTCGACGGTCCGCCAAGCGCAACGAAATCAAATTCCATCGCCGACAAGATGGCAGTGATGGTTTCCGCCAGAGCCACCGTGCGGAGAACATTGCAGCCGAGATAAAGAACATAGTCATGGCGGACCTTGTCCTTCTCCGCGCCGGTTTCCCAGCAACGTTCGCCATCTGATCGCGTTGCGTCTGCCAGCGGCAGAATGGGACCGAAATATGCACTGTAGTCGAAGTTCGACATCTAGTTTTCTCCGCAATCCGTCTGAAGGAGTGTAACATTTTTCCGCAAACCGGCATCCAACGCTATACTTGTCGGTACGCTACCATACGAAAGCGCGATCATCCCGGCCCGCGACACCGCTTTACGAACGCCCGCTCCAACCCATATGCGACACCAAGATGACCTCCATCGGCTCCGATACTGACAGAAGACCCCTCACCGTCTTTAACCCGTTCGACCTGTCCCCGGTCGATACAGTTCCAGAGAATACACCGGAGGACGTAGAAGCCGCACTCGCATCGGCCCACGCGCTTTTCCGGGATCGCGATGCCTGGTTGCCGGAATACAGGCGTTTGGCCGTACTTGAACGTACCGCGACACTTATGGAAGAACGTTTCGACCAGTTGTCGAAGATCGCCGTCCGCGAAGGTGGCAAACCGATGACCGATACGCGGGCCGAAATCGCCCGCGCGATCGACACGGTCAAAGGTGCTGCCGCCGCGCTGCGGACGGACGCTGGCAAGGCCATCCCGATGGGCCTGACCCCGGCGACGGATAACCGCATGGCCTTTACGCGCAGGGAACCGATCGGGGTCGTCGTTGCCGTCAGCGCATTTAATCATCCGCTGAACCTGATCGTTCACCAGGTTTCACCCGCGGTTGCGGCGGGATGCCCCTTCATCGTGAAACCGGCACCCGACACGCCGCTCTCGTGCCTCACCTTTGTCGACATCCTGTATGAAGCGGGACTGCCGAAAGACTGGGGACGGGCGATCGTAACCTCGGACAATGCGCTTTCGGAAAAGCTGGCGACCGACCCCCGGGTAGGGTTCTTCACCTTTATTGGATCTTCGAGGGTGGGCTGGTCGCTCCGGTCGAAGCTCGCCCCTGGTGCCCGGTGTGCGCTGGAACACGGTGGCGCGGCACCGGTAATCGTTACCGGCGATTCGGACGTTTACGAGGTACGGGAAGCGATCCTGAAAGGCTGCTTCTATCATGCCGGCCAAGTCTGCGTGTCGGTACAGCGAATTTTCGCTCATACTAGGATAGCCACCCGTTTTGCGACCCAGCTCGCCATGAAAGCTGCCGGCCTGAAAATCGGAGACCCGATGGACCTCGAAACAGAAGTCGGCCCCCTGATCCGGCCGGCTGAAGTCGATCGGGTACACGAATGGGTGACCGAAGCCATCAATGGCGGCGGTCAACTGCTAACCGGCGGCGAGAAACTGTCCGATACGATCTACGCGCCGACGGTGATTTTCAATGCGCCCGCGAGCTGCCGCCTGATGACCGAGGAAGTATTCGGCCCAGTCGTCTGCGTCGACCCCTGGTTCAAGCTTGAAGATGCGCTGGATCGGGCGAATTCGCTGCCGACCGCGTTTCAGGCGGCCGTCTTTACACGGGATGTCGAACGCGCCATAGAAATCGGCGACCGTCTGGATGCTTCGGCGGTAATGGTCAATGACCACACGGCGTTTCGCGCCGACTGGATGCCGTTCGCCGGGCTACGACAATCAGGCCTCGGCACTGGTGGCGTGCCGTACACACTGCACGACATGACCATCGACAAGATGATCGTGTTACGCACAGATTCGCTGGTCACTCCGACCGATATCGAGCCCGAGTAACCGCTTTTAGAGCTCCCACACAGATAATTCACCTTGATCGTACTGCCGGTGGATTGCTCGGAAAACCAGAAACTGATCAAACGCCTCGGCTAGATCAAAGTGGCAATCTGATCAGGCGATGATTGGACCGTCGAACTCGTACTTCCCGTCCCGGTCCTCGATTTCCAGCACCCAGATATCGGGGTCGAATCCGGCTTCGCGATCGATCACCGCGCAGGCTGCGTCTTCGCGCACCGGGTCGGGGCCTGTAGCCCGCCGCCAGGCCTGCGAACCATCCAATGCCGTTGTCCGGGCATAAACTTCAAAGGTCCCATCCAGCCGGTTGCGCTTTATCATTACCAGACCTGCATCGCTGTCCCCGCGGCGCGCAATGACGGCCGGGATGAACTTAATATCGCACAGGCGGATTTGCGCGCGGATCCAGAGATCGGTTTTCAGGCGGGCTTCAGTCATGACACCGACAGGATATCATAGGGGGGTTGATCTATCGCCCACGCATGTGCGTACCATCCGCTATGAGTCAGGTTACTGAATTTCCCCTCGTCTGGATCACCGGTGCAAGCACGGGGATCGGCCGAGCGCTCGCAATGAGGCTGGCCGACCACGGCAGTACGGTATTGGCCAGCGCCCGTGACGCTGGCAAGCTCGCTAAGCTGGAGGCAGCATCGAACGACCTCGTCGGGCACATCATTGCCCTTCCTCTGGACGTTACCGACAACGACGGGGTTCGCGCTGCATACGAACGCATTTTCGCCGAGCACGGGGTGCCCGATCTCTGCGTTCTCAACGCCGGGACATATATCCCTACGGATGGGGCCATTTTCTCCGCCGACGCTTTCGCGAGGCAGATCGACATTAACTGGATGGGTGTCGTCCGCGTGCTTGACGCCATCATTCCCAGCATGGTGTCCCGTAGGTCGGGACGGATCGCAGTCGTGGGGTCGGTATCGGGTTATCGCGGCCTACGAACAGCAGCAGCCTACGGTGCGACCAAGGCGGCGCTGATCAACATGTGCGAAGCGCTTCACATGGAACTGGGCGATCACCGCGTTAAGTTGCAGATCGTTAATCCCGGCTTTATCGAAACGCCCCTGACCGACAAGAACGACTTTCGCATGCCGGCGCTGATGCCGGTCGACAGTGCGGCGAAGGCGTTCCACAAGGGACTTAAAAGTGATCGTTTCGAAATCACGTTTCCAAGAGGGTTCACTTGGACAGTAAAGTTGATGCGCCTGCTGCCTTATGCGATTTACCTCCCGCTGATAAACTGGGTGACAAAGAAACCAGGCTAGATACCCAAGTCTATCTCCGAACCAAGGCCACCTGCAGAGCATCGATATTGCCGGCTCGGAAACCGCCCTCGCAATACGCCAGATAAAACGACCAGCAGCGTCGAAACCGTTCGTCGAATCCAAGCGCGGCCACCTTGTCGGAGGCGCCTTCGAACCTACTACGCCAGTGCGACAAGGTATGCGCATAATCGAGGCCGTACCCGGCCGCAGAAGTCCATTGTAAACCCGCTGCAGCCGCCCGGTCGCGCAACGCATTGGGACTAAGCAACGCGCCGCCCGGGAAAATGTGCTTCTGGATGAAATCGGCGCTGCGGCGATAGGCTTCGAAACGTTCATTCTCAATCACGATCGCCTGCAGCGCAAAGACGCCGCCGGATTTCACGCATGATGATACGCGTTCGAAATAGGTGTCCCAGTATTTCTCGCCCACGGCCTCAATCATTTCGACCGACACCGCATGGTCCCATTCTCCGTCCAGATCGCGGTAATCGCACAGCCGGACATCAACCTTCTCGAACACTCCGGCGGCCTGTACCCGTCGACTTGCTTCATCGAATTGAGCGCGGCTGACTGTGATGGCGGTCACATGCGCGCCCCGATCGCGAGCGGCCTGTAGCGCGAAGCCGCCCCAACCGCAGCCGACTTCGAGGAGTCGGTCACCGGCTTTCACACTGGCGAGATCGAGCAAGCGCCGGTTTTTTTCCGCCTGCGCGCTCTCAAGATCGTTGGCGTCGCGCGCGAACACAGCCGATGAATAAGTCATACCGGGATCCAACCAAAGTGCGTAGAAGTCGTTGCCAAGGTCGTAATGGGCCGCGATGTTATGTTTCGACCCCTCGCGGGTATTTTGACGAAGCAAGTGCCTGACGCGATCGCCCATCCGCCACGGCGAAACTAACCTGAACGCCATCGGCCTTCGGGGCAAGTTGCGCGCGGCCAGCTCGATTACTTTCGGCAAGTCCGGGGAATCCCACTCCCCGTCCATAAAGGATTCGCCGAACCCGACCGTTCCACCGCCGAAAAACCGCCGCAGCGCGCGCCAGCGGTGCAGGGTCAGCCGCGCTGATGGGCCATCCTGCTTTCCTGTCAGGCGAACGGTCCGGCCGTCGGGCAAATCAATCTCAAGCGAACCTGCGCGGAGCCGACCTTCGAGGTTGATCGCTCCTGACATTATGCGGCATCCCGTCGCGGCGGCGGCAGAGACACCTCTTTCGCCGGTGGTTCGGGCCGAGTGGTGTATTTCACGCCCCGCAGCATCAGTCGGATGGCCTCGAAGTGAATGGCGATCATGATCTTCAGCGTCAAGAAAGGAATACGAAAAAACCGGCTGAGCAATGCCGCATCCGTCATATCGCGCCGTTCGCCTGTCAGTGTCGCGACCAGGAATTCGCCCTCTTCGTCCGACTCCCGGATCAAGACAGCCAGCCGATCGTCAGGCGAGGCCGTCCGGATCCGGTAGCGCGCGTTCATCGCAATTAACGGCGAGACATGGAATATCTTGTCGGCAACATGGTCCTGCGGCGCGGTCTGTCCGCGTTCTACAGGAAACAGATAGCCGTGTTGATCGCCGAAAGTGTTTTTGACCTCGTACAAGACGGCAGCAAGATTACCTTCCGGGTCTGAGCAGTAGTAGATCGAGATCGGATCGAATACGTAGCCCAGAACCCGGGGCATGCAGAGCAGCCGGATGTGCGCCGCAGCGTGGCTCAGCCCTGCAGCGGCGAGGTGTTTTTCGACCCAGGGACGCAATGTCGAACCGTCACGCGCGCCGTGGTCCCGATCATAGAACGAGAACAGGTTAAACCTGTTGTAGGAAAACAGCCGACGTCCAACCGCATCGTCGCGGAGCCTGTCGATATCGACCACGATGTTGAACACCCGGTAGACGAATTCGTAGGCCTTCGGCCTTGACCGCCGGTGCATTACCTCGCCGACATAGAGATCGACCGTCACGCGCGCTCTTTCCCAGTTGTTATCATATGAAACATCTTAGTGGCGGATACGGCACCTTGCCGAGAGCGGATTTCCTTATTGGGCGGATTAGTCAGCGTTCAGATACTGGACATAGACCTTCACGGAGTCCTGCATGGTGCGGGTTTTGTCGATGGTTTCCCTGCTTTCGCGACCAAACGGTGTCGAGTCCAGCAATCGATACATATCTGCGGCGCCTCTGTGATAGTTGGGAGTCACCCCGACAGAGGCATAGGTTTCAGCGATTTGTTCCATCTCGCCTATCCAGCGGCCGGCATCCGCCGGTAATACCGGCACACGGCGCCCCATTCGGACGAGCGCGTCAGGCTGGCTTTTTTCCCATTCAGCCTCGAGAATTTCGCGAACACCCAGGGCTTCCGCCGCAGTATATGCGGCCGTCAGCAACGAATCCGTCCCCTTGGTGACAGACGCGTACACCATTTTCACGGCTGAGGCGCGCCCGATTTCTTCGCCAAGTTGAATGATTCTTTTGCCGTTGCCGTCGAGTTCGTCCATCAGCACCGCGTCAGGACCGGATACGTAGAGCTTGGTCTGATTTTCACCTTTGAAAGGGGGCCAGCCGATGATCCCTCCGTCGATGAAAACAGCGCCCACATCGGCCAAAAGGCCGGCGATCCGGTTCGCCGTGGTCGGCGCGATGGCGTTCATATCAGCAAAGGGCGGGTTTGCGCAGGCACGTTTCATCGCAGCGGCCACGTCTGCAGCCGTCGCCTCGGCCCGCTCCGGAGGTATAATCGACAGCACGAGATCGGCCTCGGCTACCAACGCCTCGAGATCGGCAACCTCGCGAAATCCCGCGCGCTCTGCTCTCATCCTCGTCTCGGCGCTGCGTCCGGCCAAGACCGTGATCACGTCAATCCCCTGACCCTTGATGGACGCGCCCACTCCTTCTCCCATGTCGCCCGGGCTGAGTATCGCTACTGTTCTCAGAACCATGCCATCCCTCTTTCCTAAAGTTAGGAGGAAATCTTAGCGGGATGCCGGGACAGGAGCCAATCCGAAAAGGAGAAAGTCGGCGCCTCGGGGCATGTGCACCGACTTTCCGGACTGCAAGAAATGTGAAGCCGTTTAGGCGTCGCGCAGCGGCAGCGCGATGTAGCGGTCGTTGCCCTTGCGGTTGACGAGGACAAGGACCACATTGCGTTTGTTGTCTCTGGATTGTTTGACAGCCTTTGCAAGAAGCTTGGATACTTCGGCAGGGTCGGAAATTTCCTGACCCGCGATACGGCGCACGAAATCGCCGGGCCAGATTCCTTTTTCGGCCGCAATGCTGCCTGGCTCGACGGCAGTAACGACAACGCCTTCGATATTCCTGTCGACACTGAACCGGGTACGTGTCCGCTCGTCGATTGCCGCCAACGTCAGGCCAAAGCGCGGTTTGGCCGATTTATCCATAGTGGCCGCCACCTTTTTCTTGGCTCCCGGCATCTTGCCGATCACTACATCAATGATGCGTTCGCGGCCGTTGCGAACGACAGTTAGGTCGAAGGTTTGGCCAGCCGGCAGCCTGGCCACCCGGCGCGGCAACTCGCGCATCTTTTCGATCCTTTCGCCTTCAACGGCAACAATAACGTCACCGGCTTTTAGACCGGCTTTGGCTGCCGGGCTGTCTTGGGTGACATTGGAAACCAAGGCGCCTTCAGGCGTCTTCATGCCGAGACCAGCCGCCAAGTCCTTCGTCACCCTCTGGATATTCACGCCCAGCCAGCCCCGGGCCACGGCGCCCTTGTCCTTCAACTGCGCGATGACCGATTTCGCCATGTCCGACGGCACCGCAAAACCGATCCCGGCACTGACGCCCGTGGGCGAAATGATCGCAGTATTGATGCCAATCACTTCGCCACGAATGTTGAAGGTCGGTCCACCGGAATTACCCTTGTTTATGGGGGCGTCGATCTGTAGAAAATCGTCATAGGGACCGGCACCGATATCCCGCCCGCTGGCGGACACGATTCCCGTCGTCGCGGTCTGGCCAAGCCCGAACGGACTCCCTAGAGCAATCACCCAGTCGCCGACCTTCGCGTCGGAAGAACTGCCAAAACGTACAAACTGAAACTTCCTGTCCGACGTAACCTTCAACACCGCGAGATCCGTTTTGGGATCCCGGCCGACCAAAGTCGCCTCATAGTTATCGCCGTCTTTCAGCATGATTTCGATTTTCTCGGCATCGCCAACGACATGGTTGTTGGTCACGATATGGCCTTCCGCGTCTATAAAGAAACCGGAACCCATGCCCTGTACCTTCGACCCGCGCTGCGGAGATCCTTCACCCGGATTACCGAACCCGAACCCGAACTTGTCGCCGAAGAAACGTTTGAACGGTTCCGGTATTTCGGAAAGCGGGGCGCCCCCCCGCGGCACCTTGCCAGTTACGCGGATCGATACGACTGCCGGTCCGACCCGGTCAATGATCGCCGAAAAACTGGCCGGCAGGTTGCGGTCTAAAGTTGCATTCGGCGGCGCTGATATCGGCGTGGCCGCTGAGAGCTTTTTGCTGGATAGGATGCCTGCGGCGGCACCGGTGATTGCCACGGCACCCAGAGCGGCAATGGCTGTGACGGTATTGATTCTCTTGGAATTCGACATCTTTTTACCCCTTGGTTGAGAAGTACTTATGACATCGAATATGGGAAAGGCAGCCTTACAGCCGCCTGTCCGCAGGATTACAAAACTCTAATGTTTGTAAACCAACGCGTGCGGGCGAACCCCTCTCAGCTCTGTTCCAGCTCACTGTCCCAATAAAGGAAATCGCGCCAGCTTTCGTGCAGGTAATTGGGCGGAAATGAACGGCCGTTGCTCTGCAACTGATAATTCGTTGGCTCGATTGGAGCGACTGCCGGCACCATGCCGCAGTCCCGCGGCATCTTGTTACCTTTGACCAGATTGCAGTCAGCACATGCAGCGACAACGTTGTCCCAGGCCGTATGACCGCCGCGCGATCGCGGAATAACGTGATCAAAGGTCAGCTCTGACGTGCCGGGCGTATCACCGCAATACTGACAGGCGAACCGGTCGCGGAGAAAGACATTGAACCGCGTAAACGCAGGGCGCCGCGACAGCGGTACATATTGCTTCAACGCAATTACGCTTGGCAGCCGCATCGAAAACGTCGGCGACCGGACCTCTTCTTCGTACTCCGAAACAATGTTCACCCGATCGAGGAACACCGCCTTGACAGCGTCCTGCCATGACCAGATCGACAAGGGAAAATAACTGAGCGGCCGAAAATCGGCGTTGAGTACCAGCGCCGGGGAGTCCCCCTTCACTTGGCAGTCGCCTGGCGGAGCAGTCTGTCAAACCGGCGGGCTGTCGGAAATACGCTCATCTCCTGTCTAAGTTAGCCCTCCCTTAAATCAAGGGCAACCGGCAGGGCGTGAAGATTTTGTGAATTTTTATTCACATCCCTACCGGATGTAGTGGGCAGTCAATCAGTTCCTGAGGACTTTCCTGACGAACTCCAGCCCGATGCGGATGCCTTCTTCGTCGATACCATGACCCAGCCCCGGGCGTACATGGGTGTCGATTTCGATCCCGTTTTCACGCAGAGCCGCGGCGGCGGTCTCCATCTCCGACACGGCCAGCAGCTCGTCGGAGTCCCCGTGCACCATGACGACCGGCGGTTTAGACTGCATTTCGTCCTTTAGCAGATCGGGCGCCTCCATCCGGCCGGAATAGCCGACTATCCCTGCTAAAGCATGCTCCCGGCGCGGTGCCGTGAACAGCGACATCATGGTCCCTTGGGAGAATCCGACAAGTACCAGGTTCTTTTCGGTCAGACCGTGGCGCGTCAGCTGCTGATTGATGAAATTATCGAAAATCGCCGCCGTCGACCGGATAGCGGCCAGCCGTTCATCACGGTCCTGCATCCAGACGTCGTACCACTGATACCCGAACGGAGAGCCATCGCACCGGTATGGAGCGTTCGGAGAAAGAAATGCCGCATCCGGGGCAACCTGGGCGAAATACTGGCCCAGCGAGATCAGATCGTTTCCGTCGGCACCAAAACCGTGAACGAACACGATGAGCTGTTTCGCTGGTCCGCCGGAGGCAGGTCCGGCCTCTGGGCCGGAGAGTTCGGGAAGATCGGTCATACATGTATCCGTGAATCCATGGTGGGTGCAGTCGATATCATCTTTTGCGGGGTGTACTCAATCGCGGGGTACTCAAATAGTGATGCCACAGGATACTGGCGGCGACACTGCGCCACGGCCGCCACTGTTCGCCGATCTCAGTCAGCTCGTCCGCGTCAGGGCGAACCTCGAGGCCTTTTATTTCATGTGCCGCCGCCTGCAGAGCGATGTCGCCGACCGGCCATATGTCAGGCCGTTTCAAGCTCATAAGCAGGTACACGTCTGCCGTCCACACACCGATTCCCTTTACCTGTATCAAGTGCTCGCGCACCGAATCGTCGTCCAGATGCGGCAGGCGGCCGATGCGAAGCGATTTATCAAGGATGCATTTCGATAAATGGCGGACGTACCGGGTCTTCTGACGGCTAACCCCGGCGCCGCGAAACTCGGTGTCGGTAAGTTCCAACGCGCGTTCGGGGGTCAGTTTGCCGGCGACCGCGGTCAGCTTGTCGAATGCGGCCCGCGCAGAGGCCAGCGACACCTGCTGTTCGAGGATCAGCAGCACCAGGGTACGAAATCCGCCGGGACGGTCCCACATCGGCGGATTGCCGAGACCCGCTATGATTTTATGCAGGTCCGGGTCGCGCTTTGCGAGTATGATCGACGCTTTGTTAAACGTCTCGGCGGTAAGTCGGGTAGTCATCGGGTCCGGTCCGGCTGGCGGCGCACCTTCTGGGGATGTTTCGCCACCGATTTGAAGGTTCCGTCTCTATCTCACAGAAGTGGTGTCATGGCAAAACGCAGCAAGGCAGGACAGATTACGCGGTTCGCGCCGAGCCCGACCGGTTATCTTCATATCGGGCACGCCTTTTCCGCCCTGACGGCATTTCACGCCCGGGGGAAGGGAGGGACGTTCCACTTGCGGATCGAAGACATCGATCCTGCCCGCTGCAAACCGGAGTTCACCGACGCAATTTTTGAGGACCTTGCGTGGCTGGGTCTGGACTGGGAGAAGCCAGTACGCAAACAATCCGAACACATGGATGATTACGACAAGGCCCTGCGCAAGCTGACAACCAAGGGATTGCTCTATCCCTGTTTCTGCACCCGGACGGAAATCAAGGCTGAGATCGAACAATCAGGTCACGCGCCGCATGGTCCAGACGGCCCCATCTACCCCGGTATTTGCAAAAAACTGTCGGATGAGAAACGCGAAGACCGGATCGACAAGGGTGATCCACACGTGCGCCGTCTCGATATGCAGGGCGCATCGGCGATTGCAGGGCCGCTTGCCTGGAAGGACAAAAACCAGGGCCTGGTGAAAGCCAAACCAGAGCGTTTCGGCGACGTCGTTCTGGCGCGCAAAGACGTACCGACCAGCTATCATCTGGCGGTAACGGTAGACGATCATCTCCAAGAAATAACCATGGTGAACCGTGGAGACGACTTGGCCCCGTCTACCGACGTGCACCGATTGCTGCAGGGCCTGCTCGGATATACCCCGCCGGGCTACGACCACCATCGCCTAATCCGCAACACCTCGGGCCGCAGGCTGGCAAAGCGCGATCAGGACATGACGATCCGCGCGTTGCGCGAAAACGGATATACGCCGGAAGAAGTCGTCAACATGACAGGGTTCGAAGAGTAGGCGAAAAATCGTCGCCCCGAGCTAAACGGCCGGAATTTCCGGTGTACACTCCTCTTTTATGTCAGAATGAAGCAGTCCCGTGTCCACCGAAAAAATCCAGACCTATTGTGCGATGTGCACGTCGAGATGCGGTGTCGTCGCGACGATCGAGGACGGCCGTTTCACGCGGGTCGACGCCGACCGGGACCATCCCAACGGATGCATCTGCATCAAGGGTTCCGCCGCTCCGGAAATAGTCTACTCCGACGACCGGCTGCGCCATCCTCTCCGAAGGACGCGGCCCAAAGGCGATCCCAACCCCGGATGGGAACCAATTTCCTGGAACGACGCGTTGGAGCTGATCGCAAGACGCCTGCTGGATATACGGGCCGAGTCCGGAGCGGAGAGCGTGGCATATGGCTGCGCAACAACGGCCGGCAGCGCAACAGACGACGTACGTCCTTGGCTGGACCGGCTGTTCGGGGCATTCGGCACGCCGAACTTCATCGGCCCGGGACATGTCTGCACATGGAGCCGGCTATTCGGCTCGAAGCACACCTACGGCGTTTCGACCCCGAGGCCCGATACCGAGAACGCCAACTGCATTCTGCTGTGGGGTATCAACCCCCAGGCGTCGGACCCGGTCAGCGCCGGACGGATCGCAAAGGCGCGGCAACGGGGAACGAAACTGATCGTCATAGACCCGCGCGAGCACACACTGGCCAAAAAGGCGGATTGCTGGCTGCGCGTGCGCCCCGGCGCAGACGGAGCGCTGGCGCTCGCAATGCTGCATGTGCTGTTCGACGAAGACTTGATTGATACCGATTTCGCCCGCAACTGGACCAACGCGCCCTTTTTGGTCCGCACCGACACAGGCGATCTGCTGTCGGGACAGGATATCTCAGTCGATGCTGGAAAAAATTCCTGGGTTGTCCGGGACTCAAAAACGAACCGCGCGGCAATATGGGATCCCGAAACAGGGTTCGGCGACAACGAGACCGTCCCATCGCTGTCCGGCTCGTTCGAATGCCCCCTGCCGGACGGATCGACCGTGCGTTGCGAAACTGTGTTGGACCTGCTTCGCTCGCGCGCCGCCGAATATGCCCCGGAAAAATCAACCGATATCACTTGGGTAGCCCCCGAAGACGTGCGCCGCGCCGCACAGATGTTCGCCACCGAACGTCCCTCCGGATACGAGAGCTGGACCGGTACGGAAATGCATTCCGGTACGCTGCAGATGAACCGGGCAATCCAGTGCTTTTACGGACTGACGGGCCAGTTCGACGCTCAGGGAAGCAATGCCGAATTTGCGCCGGCACCCAGCAACCCGATTACCGCCGCAGAATTTCTGCCGCCGGGGCAGACTGACAAACGACTTGGACTGGCCGACCATCCGCTGGGACCATCCCGCGACCCCGGCCACATTCAGCATACGCCGCTCTACCGAGCGATTCTCGACAAGGACCCCTATCCAGTGCGGGGGTTAGTGCTATTCGGCAGCAACTTCCTAGTCGGGCACGTTGATCCAAAGGGCGCTGCAAAAGCGCTGAAAGCACTGGAGTTCTATGTGCATGTAGATCTTTTCGACAATCCAACAGCACACTATGCCGATATCATCCTGCCCGCTTCTTCTACTTGGGAAAGCAGCGCAATCCGGGCGGGGTTTTGCAGCAGCCAAGAAGCGTTCGCGTGGACGCAGGCAAAGACGCCGGTCGTAGCGCCGCGCCACGAATCCCGCCCCGATCTGGAAATCATTTTCGACCTGGCGGCGAGGTTGGGTCTGGATAGCGCCTTCTTCGGCGGTGACCAGGAAGCGGCGTGGAACCACCATCTGTCACCCACCGGCCTAACCATGGCCGACCTCAAAAATTCTCCCGGCGGAATACCGTTCGACACTAATACAACATATCGAAAGTACAGCCGGCCGCTCGAGGTAGACGGCATTCCCGCGGGCTTCGCGACGCCGAGCGGACGCCTTGAACTTTTCGCCAGCGCCTTTCCGGCAGCCGGATACCCGCCCCTGCCCGATCATGTCGAGCCGCCGGACAGCCCGCTGGACGACGATCAGACATATCCATTGGTCCTAACCAGTTTCCGCGTTATCCAGCTTATCGGGCCCCAGAATCGCAACATCCCTAGGCTAAGATCACGCCAGCCTGATCCGTTTATGGAAGTCCACCCGGAAACCGCAGAGGCCGCAGGCGTCGCAGAGGGTGAGTGGGCTTATCTGGAAAACACGCAGGGGCGCGTCCGTTTGCGGACAAAGATCAATCCGTCTTTACACCCCCGCGTCGTGTGCGCACCTTATGGGTGGTGGCAGGCCTGTGCCGAACTGAACCTTCCGGGTCAGCCGCCCCTGGCGGAAAACAGCGCCAACCAGAATCTGTTGATCGGAAGCAGACACATCGATCCTCTCAGCGGATCGATCCCGCACCGGTCAACAAGATGCCGGCTGGTCGCTGATTAAAAAGCGCTAGGCTGCCTTTTGAGGGTTTCGGCCACCCCGCTTGCCACCGCGGCGGCGGGGTTTGCCGTTGGCGTTTGCGGGTTTGTGGCCATGACGGTGACCGCTGCCTTTGCCACCGCGACCTTTGCCGCCGCCCCGGCCCTGCCGTTTCGGAGGCGCCGTTTCTTCTCCTTTCGGCCCATCGCCGACCATCGTCAGCGACATTTTCAAAAGCTTTTCGATATCGCGGAGATATTTGCGTTCCGACGGATCGCAGAACGCGATGGCGACACCGCTGGCACCGGCTCGGGCTGTCCGCCCGATTCGGTGAACGTAGCTTTCGGGTTCGTTCGGCAGTTCGAAATTGATGACATGTGTGACGCCGTCGATATCAATTCCGCGGGCGGCGATGTCTGTCGCCACCAGGACGCGGCAGTTGCCGGCCCGAAACCGTTTCAGCGCTTTCTGTCGGGCTGCCTGGGATTTATTGCCATGGATCGCCGCCGCCGGCACACCCATTTTTTCAAGCTGCTCGGCTACGCGGTTGGCCCGATGCTTGGTGCGCGTAAACAGGATCACCCGTGACAGATCGGGATCGGCGAACACATCGCGCAACGCCTGGGTCTTGCCGCCGCCGGCGGATACGTGACGCACGGTTTGTTCAATGCGTTCTACCGGTGTCGCCTGCGGGGTGACTTCAACTCGCAGCGGATCGCGCAGCATTTGCTTGGATAGCTTTGCGATCTCGTTGGGCATTGTGGCAGAGAACAGCAGCGACTGCCGGTCTTTGGGTAGCGCGGCAACGATCTTCCGCACGTCGCGGACGAAACCCATGTCGAGCATGCGGTCGGCCTCGTCGAGGACGAAATATTCGACGCCCGACAGGTCGACTAAGTTACGGCCGTGCAGGTCGAGCAGGCGGCCCGGCGTCGCAATGACGATATCCAGTCCGCGCTTCAGCGCACTGATCTGGCGGTTTTCCTTTACCCCTCCAAAAATGACGGTCTGGCGCAGTTTCATCTGCGCGGCATAGGCTTCGAACTCCTCGCCGATCTGGATCGCCAGCTCGCGTGTCGGCGCCAGAACCAGCGCCCGCGGGCGGCGGATATTTTCCTTGGGCCGCGGATTGCGGAATTTGTGCAGGACGGGCAACGCGAAAGCGCCGGTCTTGCCGGTGCCGGTCTGGGCGATGCCCAGCATGTCCCGGCCCTGCATCAAGCCGGGAATGGCTTCCGCTTGGATGGGTGTAGGGGTTACGTGATTACGTGCCGCCAAGGCACGCAGTATCGGATCGGACAAGCCGAGATCCGAGAATTCAATACTGTTCACTAAGTTACTTCTTTCTGCCGCGTGCAATTAATCCGGGCGTCTTCAACGCTATCCAGCACGGGCTATTTCCGGGTACCGGGCGCGGCCGGCACGAGGTGTTTTTGCTTATTTGTTCCCGGGAAATATGCCGCTTCAATATCGGCATTTCGCGCCATCGCGAGACAACTAAAGACGCGTTTTTGGGCCTTTCGGCCCGCTAAGTCAATAAGATACTTATATTAATCCGAAACCCGACCAATTATTCGGAACGAATGGCGACATACTAACGACGTAATCCTCTCAGAATGTTTTCGTAGTTGGGATGCTCGGGCGGCAGGATGCCGTGGCGGATGCAGAAATCGATAATCACCAGGTTGCAGTTGAACTTGAAGTCGTCGGACGCATCGACGATCGCCATCACCTCAACTGCCGGCAGCAGGTAAAATTCGGAAATTTCACCGTCGGTGTTTACCGGTGTGAAATCCGCCGGCAGCTCCAGATCCCAGCAGAACATTATGTCAGGTTTCAGCCCGACTTCGCTCTCTGCGCAATAGGTGACGGCGCCGGTCGGAATCGCGGTCGCAGCCAGTTCTGGCGCTACGCCTGCTTCCTCCCCCGCTTCCTTGATGACGTTCTCTTTTAGGCTCAACGTCACTGGCTGGCCGCCGGCGATCATGTTGTCGAGCATGCCGGGGCAGACTGGCCGGTCGTCGGCACGCCGCGCGATCCACATGTGGATACCATCTTCGCTGCGCACGAAACCATTGATGTGGACCCCGTAGGCACGCGCCCCGAAAAACGGCGACGCCGCCCGTTCGATTTCAAACGCGTGCGGGCCGCCCCAATTTCCACCTACCGGATAGGGCTCTCCTCGCCAGCCTGTCAGCGCACCGTTTTCGAACAGGGAACGCACCACCATTTCGACGGCGGCCGTACGATCATCATACGATTCCAGGCCGTCCGCCAGCCGCACCGCTTCGTCAGACAGGCTGAAAACATCGGGAAACTGTTCCAGATGAACCAGACGATCCCTTCGAATACGGCCGGCGATTTCCCCGTCGACGATCAGCGGTACAAACTTCGACAGATCGTGGGCGTTGCAGCGGGAGATATGGTCGAGGAGACTCATCGGATGAAAATATAGATCAGGACATGCAGCGATACTGAAACTCTATCACGGAACTATGTCGGTATGCATGGCCAAGGTACGCTTGGTGCTTTACAAGAAGATTCCGCCCTCCGAGAGCGAGCTGCTGAACCTGCAGGCTAAGGATTAGCACGATCCTGAATATCTAAAACTGAACCCCGAGGCCGTGGTGCCAACCCCAGTGGATGGCGACCCAGCGATTACCGAATTGTCGGCCATCATGTTCGATCTGGAGGAAACGGAACCGTCACTATCGCTGCTGCCGGACGACCCCCGGGATGCTCGCGCAGACACCGCTATGGATGAAGCGGATCGCGGAATTTCTCCACCCGGCTGCACCACGGTCACTCTCGCGACCGCCAATCGTAAGTATTTCCTCGTCACCATGACGCCGTAGGAACGCGAGGCGCGCGATGCCCGCAATTCGAACTAGGAACGTGGCGAGATCTGGCGAGACTGCATCGAGATGGTACTCGAGGCGCCGCGCGTTGACGCCGCTATCAGACACTACGACCCCGCCTTCGACGACATGGAACGCCAGTTTTGCGAAACAGCGTGGCTGGCCGGACGCGGTTTCGGCTTCGCGGATAACTGCATGATCCCCCACGAGAAACGGCTTAGCCTGATCTGCATGGACAGCCTGTGCACCCGCAACCGCCCGAACGTCACAGAATGTTTCGAGCGAATGGAGGCGCGCCCGTCCTACGAGAATGCCGTTCCGGACTGCATGACCGGCGAGGACCACGAGTGACTCGTTTTCCCGCGCGGCGAGGTTGATGGCGAATTGTGGCAAGTGCTCGCGGTTTAGTCCGCCAAAACGCCGCATTGCGTCCGATGTCAGGCGGCCTCATATTGCGGTGATGAGCACCGCTCTCCCCATCCTGGTCATCGTCGCCTTGGTCGCGACGCTGGGCGCACTGGCGCTGGGCCTGATTTCCATGGTCCGCGGCGGCGAATTCAATGCCAAGCATTCCAATAAATTTATGCGCGCGCGGGTGTTCCTGCAGCTTGGGGCCGTTGCGCTGCTAGGGCTGTTGTTCCTGTTCTCAACGAAATAGCTGCTTCATCGTTCCGTTTTATCCCCTACTCCTGAGGGGGAGGGCTAGGGAGACGGTGAAATAGGCCTGTTTCCCCCTTTTCCAGGAAGGTCGAGGGTGCAAAAGCGACTAGTCGCAACCATACACTTCGCATTGCAGCATTTATGACCGAAACTTGACATCGGGCGTGACTCAGGTAGGTTTCGCAACTGCGAAATAAGTCTTTCCGTCCGCATCCCGAGTGGCAGCGAAACGCGCCCGGAAAGGCCCAAAAATACAGATGGCTGCCCCCAGATTGAGAGAGTCTGACCGATGAAACTGCTCGTCGCCGTCAAGCGGGTGATCGATTACAACATCAAGGTTCGCGTCAAGGGCGATGAAACCGGTGTTGAGACCGCCAACGTCAAGATGTCCATGAACCCGTTTGACGAAATCGCCGTCGAAGAAGCGGTCCGTCTTCACGAAGCAGGCACCGCGACCGAAATCGTCGCGGTCTCGATGGGCGTGCAGCAATGCCAAGAAACAATCCGTACAGCACTGGCAATGGGCTGCGACCGGGGTATTCATGTAAAAACTGACGACGAGCTGCAGCCACTGGCGGTCGCCAAGTTACTGGCGAAGATCGTGGAGCAGGAATCGCCGGATGTGGTCGTCCTCGGCAAGCAAGCGATCGACGACGATTCAAACCAGACCGGCCAGATGCTCGCGGGCCTTTTGGGCTGGTCGCAGGGCACTTTCGCGTCGGAAATCGCGCTCGCGGACGGCAAGGCCAACGTGACCCGCGAAATCGACGGCGGGCTGCAGACCGTCGCCATCAACCTGCCGGCGGTGATCACCACGGATCTGCGCCTGAACGAGCCGCGCTACGCATCGCTGCCGAACATCATGAAGGCGAAGAAGAAGGAAATCGCCGAGATTACGCCGGAAGAGCTGGGCGTCGACATCGCGCCGCGCCTGACCACGCTGAAGGTCACCGAACCGTCGCAGCGCGAAGGCGGTATTAAGGTCGAAACCGTCGCGGAGCTGGTCAACAAGCTGAAAAACGAAGTAGGGGTCATCTGATGGCTGTTCTCGTCGTCGCCGATCACGACAATTCGGCAATCGTTCCCATCGTTCTTAATACCGTGACGGCTGCTGCCGCCATCGACGCCGATGTGCACGTGCTGGTGGCCGGCAGCAATGCGGGCGCCGCCGCCGTGACCGCAGGGAAGATTGTCGGTGTCTCCAAGGTGCTGCACGTCGACGGTGCCGCCTACGAGCACCAGCTCGCCGAGGCGCTGGCGCCGGTCGTCGTCGCCCATGCAGGCAGCTACAGCCACATCCTGTTTCCGTCCAACACCACCGGCAAGAACGTCGCTCCGCGCGTCGCCGCACTGCTGGATGTGGCGCAGATTTCCGACATCGTCGAAGTAGTGTCGGCAGATACCTTCGTGCGGCCGATCTACGCCGGCAACGCGATGGCGACCGTGCAATCGTCGGATTCGGTAAAGGTCATCACCGTCCGCGGTACAGCCTTTGCCGCCGCCGAAGCCGAGGGCGGGTCCGGCGCGGTCGACACCGCCAATGCCGCCGACGATCCCGGCCTTTCGAGCTTCGTCGGCCAGGAACTGACCAAGTCCGAACGCCCCGAACTGACCGCTGCCCGGGTAATTGTTTCCGGCGGCCGCGGAATGCAGTCGGGCGAAAATTTCGAGATCATCGAAAAGGTCGCCGACAAGCTCGGCGCCGCCGTCGGCGCATCGCGCGCAGCGGTCGATGCCGGTTACAAGCCCAACGACTACCAGGTCGGCCAGACCGGCAAGGTCGTTGCGCCGGAGCTATATATCGCGGTCGGTATTTCCGGCGCGATCCAGCATCTGGCAGGCATGAAAGATTCCAAGGTAATCGTCGCCATCAACAAGGACGAGGAGGCGCCGATTTTCTCGGTCGCCGATTACGGCATCGTCGGTGATCTCTTCAAGCTTATCCCCGATCTGGACGATGAATTGGAAACGCAGGACATAAAACCGCGGTAACCAATCGCGGGAACATTTAACGAAAAATTCTGTGACAGGGAGTCAACAGAGGAGTTTTACATGACTGATATTCAGGACCCGGGCGCCACGCCCGAAGCACTCAGCATCAAGCAGATCGGCGTTATCGGTGCCGGCCAGATGGGTTCCGGGATCGCGCATGTCGCGGCCACCACGGGCATCAATGTCGTGCTAAACGACATCGGCGAGGAACAGCTGGACAAGGCGATCGCCACCATTGACAAGAACCTGGAACGCCAGGTCAGCCGCGAAAAGATCAGCCCCGCCGACAAGCAAGATGCGCTCGACCGACTGACGACATCGACCGACCATGCCGCACTGGGCGACTGCGACGTCGTTATCGAGGCCGCGACCGAAGACGAAGCCATCAAGCGCGAAATATACAAGGCGGTTATCCCTTCGCTGCGCAGCGACGCCATCATCGCATCAAACACTTCGTCGATTTCGATCACGCGCCTGGGTGCAACCACGGACCGGCCAGAAAAATTCATGGGCATGCATTTCATGAACCCAGTGCCAATCATGCAGCTGGTCGAACTGATCCCCGGCATCGCCACCGATGACGCCACCCACAAGATTGTCGGGGGGCTGACCTATCGCATGGGCAAGACGCCCGTGATCTCGGAAGATTTCCCGGCCTTTATCGTCAACCGCATTCTGTTGCCGATGATCAACGAAGCGGTCTACACGCTTCATGAAGGCATCGGCTCGGTGAAGGACATCGACACTGCGATGAAGTTGGGCGCCAACCACCCGATGGGCCCGCTGGAGCTGGCCGATTTCATCGGTCTTGATACATGCCTTGCAGTGATGCAGGTCTTGTACGACGGCTTGGCCGATACCAAGTACCGTCCCTGTCCGCTGCTGGTGAAATACGTCGAAGCCGGCTGGCTGGGCCGCAAATCAGGTAAGGGTTTCTACGATTACTCTGGCGACCAACCGGTTCCGACACGGTAATTTTTCATAGCCGTGAAAAGAAAAAACCCGGCTCATCGCCGGGTTTTTTTATTCCGCCGCCTGGGCCTGCACTTCCTCCGCATCGGGTTCCCACTGCCCTGACCCTTCCAGCGCCATGGCGTCGGGCATGACGTCCTCCGAAAAGCGTTTCATCGACGCCACGGTCAGTTCGTGCGGCATGCTGGCAATCTGGAACATGCCGAGGAAATAACCGAGCCCGACCTTGTCATGACACTCGGCCAGCTTCTGACGCACAGTGTCCGGGCTGCCAACGATGATGACGTCTCGCTCAATCAGCGATTCAACCGTGTGAGTGGACACCAGACTGGATTTCGTTTTCAGCACGCGCTTATAGGATTCGACGGACATATAGCCCGGCGGCAGTAGCATCGAGATGGAATAGCGCAGCAGTTTGTTGAAGAACAGCTCGATATGCGGCCTAACCTCATCGATCGCCTGTTGATCTGTTTCGCCAACATATATCGGCGCGGCCCAGCCCAGCTGTTCCGACTTGGCTGTATAGCCGTGCCTGTGTGCTACGTCGCGATAGGCGTTGTGAAACCGCACCACATTCTGAAACGGTGAATAAGTCTGCAGATAGGTGTATTTGCGGGCGGGATGCGCCGCCCACTCGATGGTTTCGGTCGACCCTTGGCTCGGAACCCAGATCGGCGGATGCGGATCCTGGAACGGCCGCGGCCACATGTTCACATAATCGAAGTGATAATGCTTGCCCTCGAACGGGAACGGACCTTCCTCGGTCCACGCCTTTATGACCAGGTCGTGGGCTTCGTGGAACCGTTCGTGGCTGAACGCCGGGTTGGCGCCCAGCGAATAGTATTCAGCCCCGAGCCCCCGCACCATGCCGCTGATTAGCCGCCCACCGGTGATGCAGTCGATCATGGCGTGTTCTTCCGCAAGCGTCTGGGGATGATCGCGGATGCCGAAGGCATTGCCAAGAATGGCGATTTTCACCCGTTCGGTCTTTGTCGCCAGCGCCGAGGCCATAACAACAGGCGACGGCATGAGGCCATAGGCATTCTGGTGGTGCTCGTTGACGCAGACGCCATCGAAGCCGAGTTCTTCAGCGTATTCCAGTTCGTCCAGATAGCGGTTGTAAAGCTCATGACCCTTCTCAGGAACAAATTTGGTGTTCGGATAGGTCACCCAGCAGGTGTCGTATTCCTCGTCGTAATCCGGATCGACACAGGCATACGGCATCAGGTGAAAGAGAAAGATTTTCATGAGCGTTTCCCGTGGATGATCCTACGCGCAGCTATTCGGCAGCAACTTTGACATCGGAGACGCCGAACTGTTTCGCCGCCGGCATGACGTGTTCGGCAAACCTCTTCATGCTGCCGACGGTCATTTCGTGCGGCATGGACGCCACCTGGAACATGCCCAGGAACGTGCCAACGCCCGCTTCGCGCTGACAGTATTCCAGCCGGTCACGCACGGTATCCGGGCTGCCGCAGATCACGATGCCAGTTTCCATCAGATCTTCCATGGAACGAACCTTGGATAGACCACCCTTGTGCTTCATTACATTCTTGTAAGATCTCAGCGACAGGTAACCCGGCGGCAACAGCATTTCCGGCGTCATGCGCAGGAATTTGTTGAAAAACGCCTCCATGTGGGGACGGGCCTCCTCGATCGCTTTTTCGTCGGTTTCCCCGACATAGATCGGTGCAGCCCAGCCGACCTGCGAATCCGTCGCCTCGTAGCCGTGCATATCGCGAGCGACATCACGATACATATGTAGGAATTTCTTCACCGCCTCGAACGGGCTGTAGGTTTGCAGATAGGTGTATTTACGATCTGCGTGCGACGCCCATTCAATGGTTTCTAGGGATCCCTGCGAAGGGCACCAGATCGGCGGATGCGGTCTCTGGAAAGGGCGTGGCCAGACATTCACGTATTCGAAATGATAGTGCTTGCCCTCGAATGCGAACGGACCTTCGTCGGTCCAGGCTCGGATAACCAAATCGTGCGCTTCGTGAAACCGTTCATGGCTGAACGCGGGATTTGCGCCCATGGAATAATATTCGGCGCCGATACCCCGCACCATGCCGCTGATCAGCCGGCCGCCGGTGATGCAATCGATCATCGCATGTTCTTCCGCCAAGGTCAGCGGATGCTCACGGATGCCGAAAGCGTTCCCGAGCACCGCAATCTTCGCCTTTGACGTGCGCCGCGCCAACGCCGAAGCCGGCACGATGGGCGATGGCATCAGGCCGTAGGCATTCTGATGATGTTCGTTGACGCAAAGGCCGTCGAAGCCAAGCTCTTCGCCCATCTCCAGTTCATCGAGATAGGTGTTGTAGAGATAGTGTCCGACTTTGGGATCGAAATTGGAGTTGGGATAGACCACCCACGACGCCTTATATTCCTTGTCATAATCCAGATCGAGGCTGGCATAAGGCATTAGATGGAAGAGAAAGCACTGCATTGCGGTTCCCCAAATTAATAAGCTCACGAACGATTATATCGCAGTAAACGAGGAGCGAAACCTCCCTGAAAACTCCAGAAAACCACCTTCCAGAAAAAATTAACCAAAAGTGTCCGAATTTAGGGTAAGGTTTTGCGCTTGTTGCGGCAGAAGAAGAAGTCGTCATGAGCGCTCACGATCATATTGTCCTCACCTCGCATCCGCCCGTCGACGGCAACGGGTGCCCATCGATCAAATGGGGTGCGGCCGACCCGGCCCAACGCGGCCCTATTATCGGTACCGTCACCGACCCGGCGATGCGAAACACGATCGGCACCCATTCGGGCAGCTATTCTGTGTATTTAGCTGCTTCCGTCGCGGCCGGACATCTGGATCCGGAATTCAAACCCGATCTTCACAATACTATGCCGGTGGCCAGGATCGGCCCCTACCCGCAATGGTCGGATGCCGGAAAGATCGTATCTCTCGATCCTTTCGGACATATGATCACCGAATGCTTCGGCGATCAGCTCGAAGCTGGCGTCAATATCCGGCCGACCATCGCCATCACCCAGGCGCGTCTCCAGATGCTGGAGCTGCGCGAAGCGATCGAGCTTGGCCGGCTGAAAGCCGATGGCAAGATCCTGATGGAAAATGGCGACGTGTTCGTCACCAAGATTGCGGTCGATCCGGTCTGGCACCTGCCCGGTATGGCAGAACGGCTTGGCTGCGATACGGCGACCCTCCGCCGCGCCCTGTTCACCTACACCGGCGGCATGTATCCGGAACTCGTCACCCGCAGCGATGTGGAGGTGTTTCTGCCGCCCATCGGCGGTTTGTCGGCTTACATCTTCGGCAATTCGGACACGGTATCCGACAAATCCGTACCGCTGGCCTGCCGCGTGCACGACGAATGCAACGGGTCCGACGTTTTCGGCTCCGACATCTGTACCTGCCGTCCCTATCTGACCCACGGTATCGAGATTTGCGTCGAGATGGCTCAGGCGGGTGGCAACGGGCTGGTCGTCTATAACCGAAAGGAAGGCCGGGCACTGGGAGAGGTAACCAAGTTTCTGGTCTATAACGCGCGCAAGCGTCAAGAAGAGGGCGACAACGCCGCCAAGTATTTCGAACGCACCGAGTGCGTCGCCGGCGTGCAGGACGCGCGGTTCCAAGAACTGATGCCCGACATCTTTCACTGGCTGGGCGTGCAGCGGCTCGACCGGTTCGCCTCGATGAGCGATATGAAGCATGATGCCCTAGCTGGTCAGGGTATAGAAATCGGCGAACGCATCGACCTGCCGGAAGAGTTGATACCAGAGGACGCGAAGGTGGAAATGGAGGCCAAGAAGGCCGCAGGCTATTTCACGAGCACGGATATCAAGGACGAAGACGGGCTAAGAGCTACGAAAGGGCGCGCCCTGTTTTGACGACAACGGCCCATGCCCCCGACTCCGTCGACGGCCTGCTGACCCCGGAAGCCGTCCGCGAACGCTGCAGCGAGATCCTACTAGCAGGTTTGGATGGCGATCTGCCGTGGTTCAACATCGATATGTCAAAGCTTTCAGATGCGGCCTCGCGCGTCGTTACTGAAATCGAAAACAACTATCCCTCAGGTAACGTACCGTTTCACAGCCGCTGGCGGCATTTCGAACAGGGCGACACGGATCTGTGGGCCGACATGGCAGCAGCGCGCGGACTGACCGGAAGCGATCTCGCCGTCGCGGCAGGTGACTTGGCAATCGTGTCGGTGTTGCTGGATGCAGGGGCCGGTCCCGACTGGATCTACACCGACGATGCGACCGGATTGCGTCTCGGCCGATCCGAAGGCCTGGCTCTCGCAAGCCTCCGCCTGTTCGAGAGCGGTCTTCTGAGCGCCGACAAGAACGATCCGTTACGCGCCGACGCATCGGCACTGTCCTCCTTGACGGCGGAAACGCTGGGCCGGATATTTCAGGTCACGGATCACAATCCACTCGTCGGGCTGGAGCAGCGCGCCGGGTTGCTGCGAAAGCTCGGCGATGCCATTCGAAAACATCCTTCGCTCTACGCGCGCGACGGTGCGGTCCGCCCCGGCAACCTGATTGCCGCGCTAGCGCAACGACCGGGGCTGGAGGCGCGAGACATCCTAGTTACGGTGCTCAGTTCGTTGATGGACATCTGGCCGTCACCGGTCCGTATTGACGGTCGCCCTCTAGGCGATGTCGGCGATCACAGCGCGTTGATCCGCAGCGATGCGACGAACGGGATCGTGCCGTTTCACAAACTGTCGCAATGGCTTTCCTACTCGCTGATCGAACCCCTGGAGCAATTCGGCATCACGGTGTCGGATCTCGACGGCCTCACCGGACTGGCGGAGTATCGTAATGGTGGGTTGTTAATCGATGCCGGCCTGCTGACGCTGAGGGATAAAACCTCGCTGTCCCTCGCCCACACGCCGTCCAGCGAACTCATTGTGGAGTGGCGGGCGCTCACCGTCGCGCTACTGGACCGGCTGGCCAACGACGTCCGTACGTCATTGAACAAATCCGCCAAGGACCTGCCGCTTGCCAGCATCCTGCAGGGTGGAACATGGTCGGCGGGCCGCAAGATCGCTGCCGAACTGAGAGCTGACGGCGGACCGCCGATCAGCCTCTACAGCGACGCAACTGTTTTCTAGGGAGACCCCAACTTGGCTAGTAATACAAACGCCTCTATCGAGGTGGTCGATCACCCCCTAGTACAGCACAAACTCACCATGGTTCGCGACCGAAATACCGGTGCAGCCGATTTTCGCCAATTACTGCGAGAAATCAGCCACCTTCTGGCCTACGAGGTATGTCGCGATCTGGACACCGAGGCAGTTGAGATCGAAACGCCGCTTGAGGTATCGACCGGCCCAAAACTACAAGGCCGCAAGATATGCCTTGTCTCGATCCTCCGCGCAGGTAATGGATTGCTGGACGGGATGCTCGACCTGATCCCCGCTGCCCGTGTGGGGCATATCGGTCTATATCGGGACCCGGATACCAAAGTTCCGGTCGAATATTACCTTAAGTTGCCCGACCATCTGGACGAACGGCAGTGCATCGTGGTCGATCCGATGTTGGCAACCGGTGGATCGGCCATCGCCGCGGTCCACCGGATGAAACAGGCAGGCGCGAAACGGATCAAGTTCGTTTGCGTTGTCGCCGCTCCGGAGGGAGTAGAGGCCTTCACCAAGGCTCACCCCGATGTGCCCGTCGTAACCGCGGCAATCGACCGCGAGCTGGACGACCATTTTTACATCCGCCCCGGGCTGGGCGATGCCGGTGACCGGATGTACGGGACGAAGTAGTTCGTTTCGTATTTCGGCGGTACAGTTATACTGAGCTTCATGAACAAAAATGATCGCATCATCATCTGCGGCGGCGGTCCGGTTGGGATGGTCGCAGCACTCTCTCTGGTTCGCCAAGGCATTCCCGTCACGGTTCTCGAAGCTTTCGAAGAACCGCCCAAGGATCCCCGCGCGGCGACAATCCACGCCTCGACGCTGGAGATGCTTCATTCGGTGGACCTAGCGAACGGCATCAAGCAACGGGGTCTGATGGCCCCGGCCTTTCAGTTCCGGGACCGCAAGTCACAAGAGATCATCGCCGTCTTCGATATGAAGCACATCTCGGACGAGACGGAATTCCCGTTTGCTATTCAGTACGAACAATGGAAGCTGACCCGAGACGCAATGGCGGCGCTACAGTCGCACGATATTGCGGACGTTCGGCTTGGATCAACCATAACCGCCTTTTCCCAGGATTACGAAGGCGTCACCGTGGTCTACGAAGACCCCGCCGAGGAAATGCACAAGGTCGAAGGCCGCTATTTGCTGGCCTGCGACGGCGGGCGGTCGACGATCCGCATCGGGTTGGGTGTTTTCATGTCCGGCTTTACTTGGAATGAGCGCTTCCTGGTCCTGACCACCGAACACGATTTCGCTGCCAGCGACGGATACATCAATCGCAACTACGTGATGGACCCGACGGAATGGCTAGCGGTTTTCAAGGTTCCGGGCGACAAAGATCAGGGTATCTGGCGAACGCTATTCCCGACCGAGGGGCACGAAAAAGACGAAGACCTCCTGTCGGATGCCGGCGTTACCCAGCGCATCAGGGGCCTTCGATCCAACATGGATCACAGCGACATGCTTCACCGCAATCTCTATACGGTGAACCAACGGGTGGCGGACCGGTTCCGGATCGAACGCATCTTCCTGGCGGGCGATGCCGCGCATCTTAACAATCCGCTGGGCGGATTGGGCCTCAACACCGGTATCCACGACTGCATGAACATTACCAAAAAGATCGGCGATGTCTGGTACAGGCGCGCTCAGGAAGACGTGTTCGAACGATATCACCGCCAGCGCCATCAACTAGCCACCGAATTCCTGCAAAGCGTGACGATCGAAAACAAGAAACGGATCGAGGAAAAGGATCCCGAGGTCATCCGCGCCAACCAGATGCAGTTGCGCGAAAATTCGGAAGACCCGGCGAAAGCCAAGGCATGGCTGATGCGGTCATCCCTCTTGGACAGTGTGCGCAAGGAAGACACCATCGAGTAGTCGCGCGGCGGGCCGACAGGCATCGGAGCAAGGAGCTGACATGCTAACATTAAGCCATACGATGCCAATAAACGATCGGGAACCATACCTCACCCGTCCCCAAATTTGGCAGGGCCTAGTGTTGAAAGCAGAGAACCCGGTGCCATTCCTCGACGCGATTAGCGCCTGCAACGTGATTGAACGCGGCGACAACTGGTTGCTTCGGGATTTCACCCTTCGAGGCGAAGACATGCAGGAACGCGTGGCGTTCGAACCCGAGGAACGCGTCACCTTCGTGCGCACCAAAAGCACCGCCATGGGAACCGTGATGAACGAGGTCGTCGAGACGAACGACGGCGAGATGGGACTGCGTTATACATTTTCCCTCGAGGTGGAAGGCCTAGAAGACGGCAGTGCCGAGGAAGCCGAATTCGCCGACCGCATGTCGAAAAGCTACTTTCAGGGTGTAGAATCCACGCTCGCGGAGATACGCCGCCGGGTCACCGCCGGAGAATTGAACGCGGCGTGAACAAGGAGATCGCTGAATGACAAAACTCAACCGGATCGGCGGCTTGCATCACTGCGCCTATCGGTGCCGCAACGCCGAAGAAACCCGAAGTTTCTATGAAGATCTGCTTGGCCTGCCGCTGGCACATGTCATTCAGGCCGATGCAGTCCCCAGTACCGGCGCCTCCGACCCCTATGTACATCTGTTCTTCGAATTCGGAGACGGCAGCTACATCGCTTTTTTCGACCTGGGCGACGAGACGGCCTGCATTCCAGACCCGGAAACACCGTCTTGGGTGAACCATTTCGCCATGCAGGTGGGCACGGTTGCGGAAGTCGAGACTTGGAAAAAACGCCTGGAGGATGCGGAAGTGGATGTTGTCGGCGTTACCGACCATAAGTTCGTCAAGTCGATCTATTTTTTCGACCCTAACGGCATCCGCCTAGAGATCACCTGCGAGGTGATCGGCGAACCCGAGCGTCAGGTTCACCGGAACGACGCCCATGCGGCGCTAAAAGCCTGGACCTACACCCGCCCGGCACCGCCGTCGGAATTCTACCGCTTCAAGAAAGAAGCGGTCGAGGCCTAGCGTCTGGCCTCACTCCGGCAAAGTTGCAGTTACCTGTTGGATCCACTCTTCGGAGGCGCCGGTCGACTCCAGCTCTAGACGCGCCTGGGCCTTGGTCTGAAGGACAGACCCGATCACATTCGGATTGTCGCCCTCTTCCGGTTGGCAGCAGGCCTCCATGCGAACGCCGTTTGGATCCTTGAAATACATCGATACCAGCCCCGGCAGGATATCCACCGGCCCGTCATATTCCACACCGGCGGCGTCAAGTCGCTGACGGAGGGCTTCGAGCTGATCCGGAGTCACTGAAAAAGCGCAGTGCTGCATACCGCCGATATCGTCGCGATCGGATTGTTTCTTCACGCCCTTGGGAATTTCGAAATAAGCCAGCAGGCTGTCATTGCCCATATCGAAAAAATAATGCCGGATTTCCTCATAGGGCGGGTTGCCCCGGTTGCCGGGGCCAGTTCCGACACCGGGCGGAACCTTCATGGCATGCACCAGCGGCATACCCACCACATTGACGAAAAAATCCGTCGTCATTTGCATGTCTTCGGTGGTCAGCGCCAGGTGATGTATCCCGCGGGACGGCAATGCGGTGGCAGCGGACTCGGCGGCGGGCGAAGGTCCTGTGTTGGGCATGGTGGGTCTCCCTACGTTTGAGACTAGTTTAACAGCTTCCAGCATCAACGTTAATTCCGCAGACCGGAGCCCCTCCGGAAGCATCGACCCCAACGTGACATAAGACCCTTTCTTCGGCACACTGTCTGCGTTTTCGGTAAACTATCGCCTTCTTCGCCGACGTCGCACGGCTGATGCCGCTGACCCTGTTTCCCGCCATCTTGCTTTGGCTGCCCAAAATGTGGGGCTGATGTAGGCTGTCGATGAAAGATAAGTACTAGACCAACAACCGAGACCATCAAAAGAAAGGGAGAAATAATGATCTACGAAACTAGAACCTACCGGCTGAAACCGCGCGGCGTACCGGAATTCATCGACAAGTTCGGAAAGGCATATAAAAACCGCCAGAGCCTGTCGAAGATTTCGGCCTTCTTCTACACCGAGATTGGGCCGCTGAACGAAGTTATCCATATCTGGCCCTACAAGAACGCCGACGAACGCGACAAGAAGCGGGCGCGGTCGGTCAAGGACAAGAAATACACCTGGCCGCCGAAAGTCGCCCACCTGCAGGAGCACATGCAGTCAGAGCTATTCGTGCCGTCGCCTTTCACCCCGACCTTCTCAAAAGGCAACAGGGGCCCCATATTCGAATGGCGCGAGTACCAAATCATTCCGGGTCTGATCCCAGAGCTTTATAAGAGCTGGGAAAAGGCCATCGGCAAACGGACGGAAATGTCCGAACTGGTGATGGCGATGCATACTGATGCGGGCGACCTGAACAAGTTCGTGCACATCTGGGCGTATGAAAGCCTCGAACACCGCGCTGAGGTGCGGGCCGAGGCGATGGCCAAGGGCATCTGGCCGCCGAAGGGCCGCAAGGAAACCTTGCAGACCCAGGCCAACAAGATCGTACTGGCAGCGCCGTTCTCGCCGATCAAATAAGCCGATCATTGAAACGCTGAAATTCGGGCGGGTGCCGGCAGGTATCCGCCCGACTTGTTTCCGGAACGGAGGTTGTTAGGAATAGACCTTGGAATAGGAGGCAAACGCGCATTGTTGCTCGCCGCCAGCGGCGGGCTAGGCTTTGCATCTGCGCTCGCGCTGGCGCGCGAAAACGTCCAGGTCTGCGTGAGCGGGTCGAACAGCGACAGGGCGGCCGACGCTGCGCGACGAATCGCAGACGACACCGGGACGACCGCGGTAGGACTTGCCAGCGACTTGTCGGATCCATCGAATATGAACGCGCTGCTGGAAGCGACCATTTCGGCATTGGACGGT